>Ga0194060_10000068_pt1 | contig 69721 bp, 47 predicted proteins | sample SepL225m_MetaG_FD_163427 | JGI IMG/M metagenome (GOLD analysis project Ga0194060, IMG submission 163427) | Anoxic zone freshwater microbial communities from boreal shield lake in IISD Experimental Lakes Area, Ontario, Canada - Sep2016-L222-5m | ecosystem: Environmental > Aquatic > Freshwater >... | reverse complement strand
AATCAACATCCCGTTGTTGAGCGCGATGTACCACGAGCAATCCGGGAACGTCACTTTGCCGTCCACGATCGCATACGCGGTGCCGTTGTAATTGAGCGTGTTGCCGCTGACCGAACCGGTGGAGGGGCCGCCGTTGCCGGGTCCCGCGAAGGTGCTGCCGCCGCCGCCGGTACTGCTCCCGCTGCTCGAGCCGCCACTGCTGCTGGAACTGCTGCCCGTCGAGCTCCCGCTGCTGCTCCCGCCGCTGGAACTCCCGCTGCCTCCGCTGCTGCTTGCGCCGCCCGAACTCGACCCGCTCGTCGTGCAGCCGGGCGCGGGGCCGGCCGCAATCAACATCCCGTTGCCCAACGCGATATACCACGAGCAATCCGGGAACGTCACTTTGCCATCCACGATCGCATACGCGGTGCCGTTGTAATTGAGCGTGTTACCGCTGACCGAACCGGTGGAGGGACCACCGCTGCCAGGCCCCGCGAACGAGCTGCCGCCGCCGCCGGTACTGCTCCCACTGCTCGAGCCGCCGCTGCTGCCGGAACTGCTGCCCGTCGAACTCCCGCCGCTGCTCCCGCCGCTGGAACTCCCGCTGCCTCCGGTGCCGCCGCCCGAACTCGACCCGCTCACCGTGCAGCCGGGCGCGGGCCCCGCCGCGATCAGCATCCCGTTGCCCAGCGCGATATACCAGGTGCAGTCCGGAAACGTGACCTTGCCGTTGACGATCGCATACGTCGCGCCGAGGTACGTGAGCGTGTTGCCGCTGACCGAACCGGTGGAGGGACCACCGCTGCCAGGTCCCGCGAAGGGCGCGCCGCCGCCGCTGCTTCGGCCCGAACTGCTGCTCCCCCCGCCAGAACTGGCGCCGCTGCTGCTTGAGGAGCTCCCGCCACTGCTGGACCCGCTCCCGCTGGAACTGCCGGCAGGGCTGCTGGACGGCGGCGTGCAGCCGGGCGCCGGGCCGGCCGAAATCAACATCCCGTTGCCCAGGGCGATGTAAACGCTGCAGTCGGGAAACGTCACACGCCCGTTGACCAGCGCGTACGCCACGCCGCTGTAGGTCAGCTGCGTCTGGCTCGCGTTGACGGTCCCGGTCGAGGGACCGCCGTGCGCCGGCCCGCTAAACGAGACGACGATCGTCGCCGACGCGATGACGATCTCGTAATTGGTGCGGTCGGTCGGCGTCAACGTCACCGACAACGGCTGAGCGCCAGCGCCGGGGATCGCGCCAGCGGCCGGCGCGTAGACCAGGACGCCGGGGATGCTCGCCGATGCATTCAACTGAGTCGCCGACAGCGCGGTGCCGTAGACGATTGGAGCCGGGTTGGCCCACCTCACCACGGGGATGGCCTTGGCGACATCAATCGTCGTGGTCTTGGTGGCCTGTGCGTAGTTGAAGAGGTCGGACGGCGTGAAGGTGGCCGACAGTGTCTGCCCCGAGCCCGCGTTGAGCATCGCGCCGCTGGCCGGCGAGTAGACCGTCGTGCCGGCGACGTCGGCCGTCGCATTCAATTGCGCCGCACTCAGCGCGGTGCCGTAGACGATCCCCGCCGGGCTGCTCCACGTCAGGGTCGGAACGCGCTTGGCGACATCGATCGTGACGCGCCTGGTGGCAGGCGCGTAATTGGCCGAATCCGTCGGCGTGAAATTGACCGACAGCGTCTGGGCGGCCCCTGCGTTGAGCAGGGTTCCTGCCGGCGGCGCATATACGAACACGCCTTGCGTATCCGCGGTCGCATTCAACTGCGTCGGCCCGACCGCGGTGCCGAATTCGATGCCGGCCGGGCTGGCCCACGTAATCACCGGCGTCGCCTTCGCCACCTCGATCGTCACCGTCTTGGTGATCGCCGCGTAGTTCGCCGAATCGCTCGGCGTGAACGTGACCGACAGCGTTTGCGTCCCCACGGTCAGCACCGTTCCGGCCGGCGGCGTGTAGACCATCGTGCCCGCCACCGTGGCCGTCGCATTCAACTGTGTCGGCCCCAGCACGGTTCCGTAGTCGATGCCGGCGGGTGCGATCCAGGTGACAACCGGGTTCGCTTTGGCGACGTCGATCGTCACGGTCTTGGTCACACTGGCGTAGTTGGCGGCATCGGTCGGCGTAAACGTCACCGACAGCGGGCGGCTGTTGCCGGCGTCCACCAGCGTTCCGAGCGACGGAGTGTAGGTGAGGGTGCCGGGCACATTCGCCGTCGCATTCAATTGCGTCGAAGACAAAGCCGTGCCGTACGTGATGGCCGCAGGACTGGTCCACGTCACGAGCGGCGTCGCCTTCGACACGTCGATGGTGACGGTCTTGGTAGCCGGCAGCTGGTGCGCGAGGTCGGTCGGGGTGAAGGCCACCGACAGCGTCTGGCCCGCACCCGCGCCGAGCACGGTCCCGAGAGAAGGCGTATACGCCAACGTGCCGGCGACACTGGCCGTTGCATTCAGTTGCGTTGAGGACAGGGGCGTGCCGTAGATCATCGCGCTCGGTGTGGGCCACGTCAGCACGGGAAGCGTCACGACGTAGGTGTACGCGGCGGCGGCGGTGGCTGCGGCACTGCCAGGATTGGTCACCACGACGTCGACGATGCCCGCGGCGTGCGCGGGGGTGCGCGCCGAAATCGAGACGGCATTGTTCACCACGACGTTGGTGGCCGCGACGCCACCGATCGTCACGGAGGCGCCCGTGGCGAATCCGGTGCCACCGATCACCACGGCGGTTCCCCCCGCGCTGAGGCCGACCGCGGGTGTGACGCCGGTCACGGAAAGCGACGGCGTCGACGCGCTGAAGCCGGTCGATACCGTCTCGTTGTCCACGGTGGCCGAGACGGTGGCCGTTCCCGCCCGCGCGGCGTTGAAGGTGGTGACCGACCGTCCGTTGATGGTCGCCACGGGACTGGAAATCACGCCCTGGCTCGCGGTAAACCGCACCGGGATTCCATCGGGCAGTTGGCCCCACGGTGTCGTGTCGAGGCCGGTGGACGCGAACACGAGACTGGCGGTTACCGTCGCGCTGGCGCCGTGCGGCACGGCCGACACGCCGAGTTGGATCCAGTCGGTGGGTGCCGCGCCAACGATCGCGTCGCAGCCGGTCTGGCCCGGGCCCGCGTTGCATCCCCACCAGTTCCATCCGAGCCCGGCGCTGGTGCCGTCGGTGCGGGCCGCCGTGAGATTCCCGGCAAGACGGCTCAGGCTGACAAATGTCTGCGTCGTCGTGTCGCTATGGACGCCGAGGGTCGTGCCGCTGATGTTGCTGTACCAGATGCGGGTCCGGCTGCCGTCGTTGAAGTCGAATCCGGTTCCGCCTATCTGGCTCACCTCGGCGCGACCGATCTCGAGTCCCAGCACGCCCGACGCGAAGACGCCGGTGCCACCCGATGCGCACGCCGATCTGATGTTCTTGATGGCGAGATTGTAGTAACTCCACCGAAACGCCGAGTAGGCGCCTTTGACGCGCAGGGCCTGGGCGATGTCGAATCCCAGCCCGTCGAACCCCAGGTTGGAGAGCGACGCCGACACGCCTTCCGGCACCATCAACCACGCCTGGCCATCGCCGCTGCACGACGTGGTGTTGCCGCCCGGCACGATCACGGTTGCCGACGGTCCGGCGCCGTAGATGACGACGCTCTTGTCGATGAGCAGCGGCGGAATAACTGTGTGCTGGCCGGCGGCGAGGATGATGTAATCACCAACGTTGGCTGCGGCAATCGCGGCTTTCAGCGTCTTGAATCCCGATCCGTCGTCGCACCGTCCGTCGAGGTTCGCGTCGGTGCAGGCTGGATCCACCGAGCGCGTCGCGGGCGCGAGGTTGTCGACCAGATAGTACCGATCGGCCGACACGACGCCGTTGCCGGGAAGCACGACGCCGATCTTCACGGAGCCTGGCGAGGCCACCTCAGAGGCGGCCACGTCCACGGTCAACGTCGTCGCGTTCACAAACGTCGTGGCCTTCGGCACGCCATTCCACATCACGACCGCACCGGTCCGAAAATTCTGCCCGGAGATGGTGAGCCGGAACGCCGCCCAACCCGCCGAGGCGCTGCCGGGGGAAAACCCCGTCACCAGTGGCGTGGGCACGGCCTCGAACGCGGCCGTCACGCGACGGTCCTGATCGATGGTGACCGAGCAGGACGCGGTGCCCGAACAATCGCCACCCCAACCGAGGAACGCCGACCCTGGCGACGGCGCGGGCTGGAGAGCCACGATGGTGCCGCGCGCGAATGTCGCCGAACACGTCGTGCCGCACGTGATCCCGGTTGGACTCGACGTGACCACTCCGGATCCCGTGCCGTCGAGCGTGATCGCCAGGCGCAGCGTGCTGGAGAGGAAGACGGCGACGGCGCTTTGCGCGCCTGTGACGGTGGTGACGCATGTCGGACTGCTTCCCGTGCAGGCGCCCAACCATCCTCCAAAGATCGCGTCGCCGCTCGGCGTCGCGACGAGCGTCACGGTGGTCGCCGACGCATACACGGCGGCGCAGGTGGCTCCACAGTCGATCCCGGCAGGCTGGCTGACGATGCGACCTGCACCGCTACCAGAGACGGCGACGGTGAGCATCGTCTGCGGCGCGGACGCCACGTAGGCGGGAGCCCAGACCTGGCTGAACCTGTTCCCGACCAGATCGGTGGCAACCACGCGCACACTGACGGGGAGGCTCGGGCCGAGCGGGGGCATCACGGCCTGGTACCACGTCCCCGACGCTGTCGCCGCGAGCGGCAACCAGTCGGATCCCACCTTGTACTCTGCCGTCACGCTGGCGAGGCCGACATCGTCTCGCGCTTCGAAGCGGAGGGAGCCGGCACCGGTCAACTGTTCGACCAGCCCCGTGCCGTCCCAGACTTGGAGCGGCCCGAGGTAGGGCGGGTTGGGGTCTGACAACCGCGTGTCGAGGTCGATGGTGGACGTCAGTTGCGCAGATGCGCCGCCCGTCGTGAAGGCCGAACTGCGCCCGACGAGTTGGTACGCGTCGGATGACGCCAGGACCCCCGTCAAGAAACTGGACGCCAAAGGAGAGGAGACCAGTGAACCCTGTCGATAGAGATCGAACGTCCACGGCGTCGACGTGGCGCGACCGCGCCGATCGATCGCGTAGCTGGCATCGGTGAGGATCGGGGCCCGAATCGTCATGAGGCCCGGCCACCAAACCGGATCGGCAAACGCCGACAGGCCCCACGTGCTGTTTCGGAACTCCAGCGGACCTGACAGCGGCGCCGAACCGAGGCGGAAGTTCACGGTGGTGGCGGGGATCGTGTAGCTGGGTGTTCGGGACGAATCGGCGAGATCGTAGAGCGGATCGACCTGCAGCCCGAAGCTCCCATCGGCCTGCAGCCGGGCGAACGACGAGGTAATCCCGGGCGTCTGTGCCGTCGGCGTGAGGGCCTCCCCCGCGCCGAACCAGAGGAGGTCGTCCTGAACGGCGAACCGGACGGCCCCGAGGTCGGACACGCCGGCCTCGATAAACGCCGTCGTCACCGCGTCGGACCCTCCTGGATGATTACCGGCCCAGAGATCCCACATCCACCACGAGAACCAATTGGTGCCGCGGAACGCCAGCGTCATCCACTTGCGCCACATGGCGGTGCCGGTGCTGGTGGGCGGACGATGCGTTTGCACCAATCGTCGGTAGGACGCGCCGACCGCCGGAACCACCTCGTCTCCGGTTCGGCCGGCGGCCGACGTCCAGGTGTAGTTGTAGTACTTCGCGTCGCACGCCGCGGCATTGACAGCCGGGTCGCAACCCGCGCCCGCGATGATGGCCGCATCCCAGCCGTTGGCCAGCGCCGAGAAACGGTAGACCGTGGGGCCGGAGGTGTACATGAAGATGGCCGGCGGATCGGCAACCGCGCTCATGCGTCCGAACACGGCCATCGTGCGCACGAACGGACTGACGATGACCGCACCATGTTCGTCGCGAGGCGTCACCGTAACGGCGTGCGTGGCTTCACTCCCGAGGATGGTCAGCGCCACCGCGCCGCTCACCGCAACCTGCTCGCGCGTGACCAGCTGAAGCCCGCCATCACCGAAGACGGTCACGATGTCGTAGGTGCCGGTGGGGGTGGGCCGGACGGTGTGATTGGTCGGCGGCGTAAACGCCAGCGATCGTCTGGACTGACGGTCGTAGAGTTGGACGAGCAGCGGCGTGCTGCTGAAGGTGAAGGCGATGGTCGCACTCTTGAGGAAGACGACCGGAAGCCGCGCGGTCGAGGCGCTGCCGGTGATCGTGACGGCCGCAGAATAGGACGCGCTGTCGTCGGGCGCGTCGGGGGTCACCGTTGTATCGACGGTGAGCGACACGACGATGTCGGCGAACGCGCCGGATTGAAGCGTGAGGGCCGACCGATCCAGATCCAGGCGGCTGCCGGCTGGCAGGGTGCCTGCGGTGCCCAGCTGATAGGTCTGCGCCGATCCGGTGGGGTTGCTCACGCGAACCGTCGCGCTTCTGGTCACCGTGCCGCTCCCGTTGGCGAACAGGTCGAACGACAAGTTGGTGGGTTCGAGGGTCGCCTGCGTGCCCACCGCGTCGAACACGTCGAGCCGTCCGCTGCCCTGCGTCAACGCGTTGAAGCCGATATCGTGCGCCGACCCGGTGAGCATCGAACGCAACTGCGCCGGCGTGCGCGTGGGGAACAACTGCACGAGCAGCGCGGCTGCTCCCGCCACGTGCGGCGTGGCCATGCTGGTTCCGCTCAACGCCATGTACCGGGTGGCGCTGCTGAGGCGGCCGGCCAGAGGCACGGTGCTGACGATGCCCTGACCCGGCGCGACCATGTCGGGTTTCATCAGGTAGTGGCCGCCGAACTCGACGTACCCGCGCGAGCTGAAGCTGGCGATGCCGTCGGTTTTGGTGGAGGCGCCGATGGTGAGTGCGGTCCGGGCGACACCGGGCGATCCAATGGTCTGATAGCCGGGCCCGCTGTTAGCCGCGGCCACCACGCACAACATGCCGGCGGCGGTGGCGTTGTCGATGGCCTGGCTGCCCGGGTCGTCGGGGGCGCCCGATCCGCCGAGGCTCAGGTTCGCCACCTTCGCGCCGTCGGCGACGGCGCGCTCGATGCCGGCGATGATGTCGGAGGTATAGCCCCAGCCCTCGCCGTTGAGGACTTTGTAGGCGAGGATTTGCGCATCAGGCGCGACGCCCTTCATCACGCCGTTGGCGGCGATGATGCCCGCGACGTGTGTGCCGTGGCCGAAGTCATCCATCGGATCGGCGTCGAGGTTGACGAAGTCGTAGCCGCCGACCACTTTATGCCCGGGTCCGAATGCGCCGCCAAGATCCGGATGGGTGTAGTCGACGCCGGTGTCGATGACGGCGACCTTGACGCCGGCGCCGGTCGAGCCGTACGTGGTCCACACATCCGGTGCGCGAATCAACGGCACGCTGTCGGTCAGCGAGGCGTACACGCGCACGTCATCGCGGACGCGTTTGACGTAGGCCAGGCGGGTGAGGGCTGCGCGGGTCTCGCCATTCACGGTGGCGACCACGCCATTGAACACGCGCCGGAAATCGTGGTGAATCCGGGTGCCGCCGCGGCCCTGCAACGTCTGCATGAGACGCTCGCGCTCGGAGCTCATCTCGGATGGCCTGCCGCCCCCAGCGACCGCGGCCGTGGGACGCTCCCGCATCTCGATGATGACGCGCTGCGCATCGACGGAAGGACCCGACACGTCGAACTGGTGCCCGTCGGGCCCGATGCTCGACACGTTGATCGAGCCGCGGGGCACGTCGATCGATTGGGAGACCAGCGGCCGGTCCGGCCCGGATACCACTCGCCTGATGGACGAAGACGTCTGATCGGCCGGCTGGCGGGGGGGCTGGGCGAGCGCCCCCGGGACCCACAGGCCGGTCGCCAGTGCGATCGCGCTGATCAGGGAGACGAATCGTGGTCTGGGGAGCCAAGCCATCACGCGTCCATTACTGCGGCACTCGCCCCGCGCGTTACGGGGGCATGGCCACGCTGTCGGAGTCGTCTACCGTTCCGGATGGCCGCTGTCGGGGATTCCCTGTTGCCCCGAGCCTCAGGGCCAACGCCGGATCATAGCTCACCGCCGTGATCGGCATCGGTGCGGTTGCACACAATCGTCGCGGGCCCGCAGACAGGCAGCCCCGATGGGATGGTAATCGGCCCTGGGGAGGGCTCGCATGAACGCCTAGCCGCCGGCGTGAGGCGGACGGTTCTGGCGCGGGAAGCTGCGGGGTGATCCCGCCGGCAGCGTTGAGGTAATCGGCTCGATCGCGTCTACCGACGCGGCCTCGCGCCGGTCGAAGGCGCGCCTGGCCAGATCGTAGAGGGTCTGCTGCGCCGACAATGGCGACTCCGACACCGGGTGGGGCGGCACTTTCCACGTGCCGTCCTGGCCGAGCCGCCGGCCCTTCACGCTGTCTTTGAACAGCAGGTCCAGCGCGTCGAGCACTTTGCGGCGGCAGTCGGGTGTGTCGACCGGAAACGCCAGTTCGATGCGCCGATCGAGGTTGCGCGGCATCCAGTCCGCGCTCGACAGATACACTTCGTCCTGCCCGCCGTTGTGGAAGTGAAACACGCGGGTGTGTTCGAGGAACCGCCCCACGATGGAGACCACCGAGATGCGCTCGCTCAGACGCGCGACGCCGGGGCGAAGCGTGCAGATGCCGCGGACGTTCAGCTGGACGGTGACGCCGGCATTCGAGGCCCGATAGAGCGCCTGGATGACCCGCTCGTCGACCAGCGAGTTCATCTTGGCCCGGATGAGCGCGGGCTGGCCTTCCTGCGCGCGGCGCGTCTCGCGTTCGATCAGTTTGAGCACACGCTCTCGCAGTTGCGTGGGCGCCATCACCAGGTGCGACATCCGGGGCGGATCGGAGAAGCCCGTGAGGGCGTTGAAAAACGCCGAGGCGTCGACGCCGACACCGGCCGAGGCCGTCATCAGGCCCATGTCGACGTACAGCCTGGCCGTGCGGTGGTTGTAGTTGCCCGTGCCCAGGTGCACGTAGCGTCGGATGCCCCGCGCGGTGCGCCGGACCACCAGACAGATTTTCGCGTGGACCTTGAGGCCGCGAATCCCGTAGATGACGTGCGCGCCAGATTCCTCGAGGGCGCGAGCCCACTTGATGTTGCGCTCTTCGTCGAAGCGCGCCATCAGTTCGACCACCACCGTCACCTGTTTGCCTTGATCGGCGGCCCGTTCGAGGGCGCGGACGATGGGCGAATCGGTGCCGGGACGGTAGAGCGTCATCTTGATGGCGAGCACGTCGGGGTCGTCGGCCGCCTGATCGACCAGCGCCACGACCGGATCGAACGCGTCGTACGGATGGTGCAGCAGCAGGTCCCGGGCCTCCAGGGTGTCGAACAGCTGGCTTTCGTCGAACGCACTGAGGAGCGCCACCGGTTTCTGCGGCGCATCACGAAGGCGTTCGAATCCCTGCACGTCGAGCAGCAGCATCAAGGCGCGCACATCCACCGGGCCGGCCACGCGGTAGATGTCCTGCTCGCCGACCTCGACCTGCGCGGCCACCTCGGCGAGCAGGCCGTCGCTCACGCCTTCCTCGACTTCGAGGCGAACCACGTCGTTGCGGCGGCGCTGGCGTAGTTCCTCTTCCAGCGCCTCGACGTACGACCCGCCGCCTTCGTCGTCGAGTTCGAGTTCGGCGTCGCGCGACAGGCGAATGGCGGCCGACTCGATCACCGTCTGCCCGGGAAACAGCACGTCGAGGTGCGCCAGGATGATGGCCTCGAGCCACACGAAGGTCACCGGATCGGCGGCTCCCGCCGGCGGCGCATCGCCGAGGCGCGAGAGGTCGCCTGCGGCTTTGCGGGCGCCCCCCAGTACCCGCACCAGCCGCGGCAGGCGGGACGGCACCTGAACAATCGCCAGGCGAGGGGTCTTTTCGTCTGGGCCTGGCGCCAGCCGCAGCGCGAGATTCAGACTGAGCGACGACAACATCGGAAACGGCCGGGAGGCGTCGATGGCCAGCGGCGTCAGGACCGGCAGCACTTCGTCGTTGAAATAGGCGGCCACCGCGGCGCGCTGCGGCGCGTCGAGATCGCCCAGCGCGGACAGGTGAATGCCTTCGCGCGCCAATGCCGGCAACAGTTCGCTGGCGACGAGGCGATAGAGGCGCGCCACCAGTTGGTGGGCGCGCGCCGACACGTCGGCGAGCTGGCGCTGGGGGGTGAGGCCCGACGCGTCCACAGTGGTGTCGCCATCGCGCACCGAGTGGCGAAGACCGGCGATGCGCACCATGACGAACTCGTCGAGGTTCGACGCGGTAATCGCCGCAAACTTGACGCGTTCGAGCAGCGGCGTCGCCGCGTCGGCCGCTTCCTCCAGCACGCGCTCGTTGAACGCCAGCCACGAGAGTTCCCGATTGAAGAACTGTCCCGGCTGGCGCTCGATCTTCCCGAGCGCCTTCGACGCTTTGCCTGCCCGCTTTGCGCTCACGTTTGTACTCCGGCGCCCCGCACGAGCAGGCGCGTGCCGAACACATCCAGAAACAGATCGGCCCTCGCCTCGGCCGCGATCCGTTCGAGAGACAGATCGCCGGTCCCATCCACGTCGAGCACCCACGCATCCTCGTCGCGCCGCGCCGTGAAGCTCCGGATCTTCTGCGCGTGCTCGGCGTCCAGGGCGTTGGCCACGCGCAGCATCGCCGCCAGTTTGTTCACCCGCACGCGGTCCTGCCGATCGAGGGCGATGTAGGGCAGATGCGATCGCTGCGGGAGCGCCCCCCGGTGATACCTGGCCACGCTGGCAATCACCTCTTTGTCGTCCGAGGTGAGGCCAAAAATTTCGGAGGCCGCAATCAGATACTGCGAATGCTTGTGATGGGCGCGCAACCCGATGAACAGACCGATGTCGTGGAGCAGCGCCGTCGCCTCGAGCAGCAGGCGGTCGCGCCGCGACAGGCCGTGCGACTCCTGGAACTGATCAAACAGCCGGGTGGCCAGCACCGCCACCGCCCGGGCGTGGTCGGCGTCGTACCGGTACTTCTCGCCCAGCGCCTCGGCGCTGGCGAGCACCTGCGTGCCGAAGTCGGTCAGGTTTGCTTCGACGTCTGACCCCACCAAATCGGTCAGCAGGCCCGCGCGCAACGAGACATCCGGCACGACGACGGTGCCCGCGGCCGTTTCGGTCAGCAGCGCCCGGTACACGAGCAACGCGGGCACGAGCGTTTCGGCATCGACCGGCGACAGGCCGTACCGATCCACGAGCGCATCCTCGTCCAGCTTTTCGACGCGCGCACAGAACTCCAGAAACGCCTCGCGCGGCACTTCTCGAACGTGTTCCTCCGGCGCCTCGACCAGTTCCTGAGCAACGAACCGCACGTCCTGTCCGAGCGCGATCACGTGCCCGGCCGAACGCAGCGGCATCTCGTTGCAGATGTCGCCGACGATGTTCGCGATGTGGCGGCCCATCACGCGGACACTGCGGTCGTGCGAACGCTGCATGCCGGCCAGGCCCTGGCGCATGCGCACCGATCCGAGCGCGTAGACGCCCGAGTACTTGGGACGCGCATTCTGCAGCAGCGTGAGATCGGCCGACCCGCCGCCGACCTCAACCAGCAGCGTGTGCGGGGCATCCAACGCCGGGTGCCCCTTGAGGCGGTCGCGAACCGCCAGATACGTCAGCCGGCTCTCTTCCGACCCGTCGATGATCTCCACCACCAGCCCCGTGCGCAGCTGCACGCGGTCGAGGAACGTGTCGGAATTGGCGGCTTCCCGGACCGCGCTGGTGGCCACGGCACGGTACCGCGCGACGCCGTACCCATCCATCAGCCGGCGGAATCCCTCCAACGCCTTGAGGGCCGCGTCCATCGACTGGGGGCCAATCCGCCCGGTCGAGAAGGTGTCCTTGCCGAGCAGCACGCCGCGCGACGCTTCCTCAATCAAGAACGGGCGCTCGCCGGGGCGGATTTCGGCAATCACCAACTTGACGGCGCTGGCGCCAATATCGATGACGGCGACGGCTTCGGGTCTCGGATCGGATTGGTTCATGAGGCCTGCGGCGGAGCGCGGCGGCACTCCCGGTCCCGACAGCATACACCGCCCTCACCTCGGTCGTCTGCCGCGCAAGCGCACACCGGGCCGGACGCGCCGCCCGACCCCGGCGATCAGGTCGCACATCGGATCCACCTGTCACCGGTAGCAATTGGGAGCGGTTCGCGAGAAAATGTGGGCCGAGGCCGCCGTCGCCCTTCGGGCGTTCGCCGGCGCGCCGGTCGCGCCGGGCCACGCGTCACCGCGTTCCCGCTATGCAGAGGGAGGCCATCATGCGCCGTCCGATCTGTCTCGTCGCACTCATCCTGTGTCTGGCTGCCGTTGGCCCCGCCCGCGTGGCCGCCGCCCAGCCAGGCATCGCCGGCCGCTGGGAAGGCCACATCGCTGTGCTTGGAGGGAAGCTGACGATCCTGGTCAGTCTCACGCAAGACGCGACCGGGGTGAAGGGCACGATCGACATTCCGCAGCAGAATGCGAAGGCGCTGCCGTTGACCAACCTCCGGGTGGAGGCGACCACGCTTCACTTCGAACTCCCGGCTGGCCCCGGTCTGGCGGTGTTCAACGGCGCGTTGAAAGACGGCGCGATTTCGGGAACCTTCGAACAAGCGGGAATCGCGGGGACCTTTGAGCTGACGCGCCCAGTCCCCGGCGCGACGCCGGCGGCCGCCGCCGCACCGGAACCGCCTCCGCCCTACAAGGTCGAAGAGGTGTCGTTCAAGTCGGGCACCATCACGCTGGCCGGCACGCTGACGCTTCCCGACACCAAAGGGCCCAGCCCGGCGGTCGTCCTGATCACGGGCAGTGGCGCACAGAACCGGGACGAAGAGGTGTTCGGCTTCAAGATCTTTCGCGTGATCGCCGATCACCTGACGCGGCACGGCATCGCCGTGCTGCGTTGCGATGATCGCGGCGTGGGCGGTTCGACCGGCAGCGTGCCGCAGTCGACGACGGCGGATTTTGCCGACGACACGCTGGCAGGCGTGAAGTACCTGCAGAAGCGCGCGGAGATCGATCCGACGCATATCGGCCTGCTGGGACACAGCGAGGGCGGCATCGTCGCGCCGATGCTGGCGGCGCGATCCACCGACATCGCGTTCATCATCCTGATGTCCGGACCCGGGCTGCCGGGCGAACAGATCATGCTTGCGCAATCCGAGTTGGTGGGGCGCGCGGCTGGCCGAACCGATGAACAGGTGAAACGCAATCAGGAGATCCAGCGCGCACTGTTCGCAGCGGTCCGGAGCGGCACAGGCTGGGACGAAGGCGCGGCGATGATTCGTCGCGAGGTCAAGGCCGGGATTGACGCGCTGCCTGACGCGCGGCGACAGGCGCTGGGCGACACCGACACGCTGGTCGACGCGCAGGTCAAGGGCCAGATCGACGCGGTGCGGACGCCGTGGTTCAAGTTCTTTCTGGATTTCGATCCGGCCAGCGTGCTCGACAAAGTGCGCTGCCCGGTGCTGGCCCTGTTTGGCGGCCACGACGTGCAGGTGCCGGTGGCCGCCAACCGCGCGGCCATGGAGCAGGCGTTCGCGCGCGGCGGCTTCAAGAACTACCGGATCGACGTGTTCCCGCGCGCCAATCATCTTTACCAGGACTCGGAGTCCGGCGGCGTCGGCGAATATGCCACACTCAAGAAGGAATTCGTGCCGGGATTCCTCGATCTGATCACCACGTGGATCGGTGAGCAGGCGAAACCTGGAAAGCGATAGCCAAGGGGGTCGGACGTATGGGGCCGCGCAAGGTCGTCGACGAGGTGCTCTCGCACAAGACGCTGGCACTGGACGCCCCGGCGGAAGGACTCGACGCGGCGCACGACGACGTGCTCGCCGAGGTGCGACGCAGGTCGGTGGCCGCCGGAGTGGCGGTGGTCGACGACGCGACGGCGGGCCTGATCGTGATCCTGGTGCGCGCGATGGCCGCCGGTCGGATTCTCGAAATCGGATCCGGATGCGGATACTCGGGGATCCTTCTGGCGCGCGCGATCGCGGACGGCGGCAGATTGTTCACCTTCGAACTGGATCCCGACCGAGCCGCGCTCGCACGCGAGCACTTCGCGCTGGCTGGGCTCACCGACCGCGCCTATGTGATGGTCGGCGACGCCGCGCGGTTGGTCCACAAGGTGGCCGGCCCCTTCGACATCATCGTCGACGACGCCAACCTTCCCGACAACCAGGGCGTTCTCAATCGCCTCGTGGCGCTGCTGCGCGACGGGGGCGTGCTGGTGAGCGCACGCCCGCGCGCCGACGCGCCAGACTCCGACAGCACGTGCGGAAAGACATCGCGCACGGCGGCAGCGGCCTGGGTCGACGCGGGCGACCCGCATCGACCGACGGTCCATCCCCGATTGCTGACGACCATCCTTCCCATCGGCGACGGCGTGGCACTGTCGGTCAAGTGCACCGCGGCCGCCACACCACAGGTATGACCATGACTCTTGACGATTGGCTTGCATGCGCGTGTGCCGATGCAGATCGGCGCGAACTCCCGGACCTCAAGCCGCTGCTGACCGGACTGGCTCAGGCCACCCGCGTGCTGCGGGACGCCGACTGGAACGATCTGGCGGGGGCCGGCCGGCCGGCTGCCGGCCCGGACACGCCGGTTCCCTCGGCGCCGCCGCCGCACGGGAGCGCGCGATGACGGCGAAGGCGCTGCACTTCCGATCAATCGCCGAGCTGGCGCCGATGCTGGCCAGCCGCGCGATCACATCCGAATCGCTGACCACCGCCTGCCTGGCGGAAATTGCCGGCAAGAGCGAGCCGCTCGCGGCATTCATCACCGTCACCGGCAACGAGGCGCTCGAACAGGCCCGCGCGCTGGATGCCGAAACAGCCGCCGGACATCTCCGCGGCCCGCTGCACGGCATCCCCATCTCGATCAAAGACCTGATCGACGTGCGCGGTGTCCCCACCACCGCGGCGTCACGGGTTCGGCAGGGCCACGTGGCGTCGGCCGACGCGCCGGTGACGGCCAGGCTGCGCGCGGCTGGCGCGGTGCTGCTGGGCAAGACCAACCTGCACGAGTTTGCGTTCGGGACCACCAGCGAGGACTCGGCGTACGGCGCGGTGCGCAATCCACACGATCCGCAGCGGTCGCCGGGCGGATCGAGCGGCGGATCGGCGGTGTCGATTGTCACCGGCATGTCGGTCGCCTCGATTGGGACCGACACCGGCGGATCGATTCGGATTCCGGCGGCCGCGTGCGGCACGGTCGGGCTGAAGCCGACGTGGGGCGAAGTGCCGTGCGACGGTGTCGTGCCGCTCAGCGAGTCGCTCGATCACGTCGGGCCGCTGGCCAGGAGCGTGACCGACGCGTGGCTGCTCTATCTGGTGATGCGCGGCGAACGCGCCGCGGCGCAGTGGCCGCTGCCGACGCGAACCGATGTGCGCGGGATGCGGTTCGGCATCCCCCGCTCGTATTTTCTCGACACGGTCGACGACCAGGTGCGGCAACGGTTTGCCGAGGTCCTCGCCTGGTTGCGACAAGCCGGAGCCGACACCGTTGACGTCGCGATCCCGCACGCGCACGCCATCGGCGCGGTGTATTCGCTCACCTCGTTGCCCGAAGCGTCGGCGTACCACGCGAACACGATCGAGCGGCACCCGGAGCTCTACACGCCGACCGTCCGGCTCCGCATCGAAATGGGGCGGTACCTGCTGGCCGAAGACTACGTGCGCGCCCGGCGAGGCCGCGACGTGCTGAGGGCCGAAGTGGACACGGCGCTTGCCGGGTGCGACGCGCTCGCGCTGCCCACGCTGCCGATTCTGGCGCCGCGCATCGGCGCGGGATCGGTCGCCATCGCGGGCCGGATGGAACCGGTTCGCACCCTCATGCTGAAGCTGACGCAGTTATTCAACCTCACCGGCCATCCCGCCATCTCGATGCCGATCGGACCGGCCGTCTCCGGGTTGCCCTGCGGTCTGCAGTTGGTGGGCCGTCGTCACCAGACCGAGGCCCTGCTCGGCGTCGCGTCGGCCTGCGAGGCGCACACGCAGGGATAGCCGGCTACCGGAAGTCCCACTGCCGCACCATCACGCCTCGCGCCCGCCCGTCGGCGCCTGGCGGCATCGGCGGGGCGACGTCGATTTCCACGGTGGGTTTTTGCTGTTGCAGATCCGACCGCGGCAGGAGAAACCGCAGCCGATGCCATTCGCGATCGTCAACCGCGTAGGCGCCGCCCTCGACGCCGCACACGATGACGGTGACCGTCTGGCCGGCTGGCGCGGCAGACCGCACACTGAGATCGAAAGACGACGAGCCTGGCGGAATCGGAAACACGACCCGGTCGGCGCTCCAGCGGAACTGATCGCCAGCCGGACCCTCGTCGCCCGCGAAGATCCCCTGTGGCTCGAACGCCCGGATCAAGCGCGACGGCCCCGGGTAGACGTGCTCATAGCCGAGGTGCAGCACGAAGCAGAGCGCCAGGACGGCGACGAGCCGACGCTGCAGCGCGGGCGGCCACTGGAGCGTGCCATCGGTGATGGCCGCAATCGATCCCAGCAGGAAAAACACCAATAGCTGCAGCACGTGGACGTAGAACACTTCCTGCACGACGCCGTAGACGAGAAACCCGACCAGCGCGATCCCGGCCATCACCAGGCCGACGACCGTTTCCCGGCCGGCCGAGGCGGACGCCGCGCTGCGCCGCGCAATCAACCACAGCCCCGTCCCGCACACAGCGAGCAGCAGCACGAGGCCCACAGCCCCCTTGCCCGCAAACGTCTGCACGTAGACATTGTGGGCACTGGTCGGGGTGACCACGTGAACCGGGTCGACGGCGTACGGGCCGTTCGACGTGAGGTAGTACTCGATGTACCGCAGCGCGAACGACTCGCTGCCGGCGCCGAGAATGGGATGCAGGATGCCGATGCCAAATCCCGCCCGCATGTAGGGCACCCGATCCGACGAGCGCGCGATCCCTTCGACCCGGTCGGTGTACATGCCGACCGCGGCCGTGCCCGCCGGGTGCAGCCCCAGCCGCATCGATCCGTAGAGCAGACCGGCCAGGACCAGAAGACAGAGCGCCACCGGCATCGCCGCGGGGACGAACCTGGCGACCAGGGCGCGGACACGGCCACCGGCGGCGCGGGAGGGCTGCCATGCCAGGGCCACCCACAGGCACGCCAGCACCACCCACGACGCGATCCAGCCGCCCCGCTGAAACGACAGGAACATGGCAGCCTGGACCAGGACGAGATGGAACGCGAGCACGCCAGCCCGCCATCTCCAGGCTCTGCCCGGCAGGAGAAGGGATGCCGCAAACGGCAGCGTCAGCACCACGTACTCGGCGTACCAGCCGGGATTGCCCGTAACCGACTGGAGCCGCATGGGGACGTCCTGGAGAAAATTCGCCGCGCCAGGTCCGCGCAGCCAGACCAGCGACGTCAGACCGTAGAACTCGACGAGGCCCGCCACCGTGGCAACAGCGACGCCCGCGGTCAGAGCCCACGCAGCGTGCACGAACAGCCGCGGCGCGCGAAGCAGTTCCCGCCGCACGATCAACGCGAAGACGAACGCCTGGGCCGTCAACAGGACGGAGAGGATCGAATACTCGCCGGCGCGTTCGTCCAGCGTCAGCAACTGCGTCAGCTCGTAGGGCCAGTGATCGAACGGCACGATCGCGAAGACCCGGAGGTGCGGGGCCACCAGCGTGTACAGCGGCAGGGACGACAAGCTGAGGGCCGATGCCGCCACGTAGAGCGCCACCAGGAACATCAGGGGATCGCGCCTCAGGGTGGCGACAAACGCAAACCACCGCCGAGGCACGCGCGCCAGGTAGGCCACCTCGAAGGCGGTGACCAGCAGGAGCAGCCGCAGTTCCCATGGGCTGGCGGACTTGTGGAGGAAGAACGGAAAGGCGGCCAGCAGGGCGAGCAGCGCAACCCGCGGACGCAGAAGCGTCACCGCGCAAAGCGCCAATGCCACCACCAACCACGCCAGGGACACGTCGCGACCTTCCTGCCGGCACAGCCTCCCGGCCCGGGGCCGGACTCGATGATGCTCGCCGCAACGAGCCCATGATAGTCTAACCCCGCGCTCACCTGTGTTGGGCAGGCCGCGGTCCCCTGGGCGATTGCGGCAGACGATTGGGCGGGGTCGGGGTTTTCCCCAACCCAACTGAGTCGAAGGGCAGTCGGACTCGACATGACCGACATGGTGGACCGCGCTGCCGAGCGCGCGACAATCTGGAGCACGATTACCGGGCTCGCCCGCCACCGGGAGCTGCTGACCAACCTCGTCCTCAAGGACTTGAAGCTCAAGTACCGCGGCTCGGTGCTCGGGTTTCTCTGGTCGCTGCTCAATCCCCTGGTGATGATCGGCGTCTACACGGTCGCCTTCAAGTACATCCTCGGGTCGAAAGTCGAAGGCTTCGTCTTTTTTCTGCTGCTCGGCATCCTCCCATGGGGCTTCTTCGTCGGCTCAGCCAACATGGCGACCCGGTCGATTACCGATAACGACAACCTGATGAAGAGCGTCCGCTTTCCGCCGGCGGTGCTCCCCATCGCGACGGTCCTCTTCAATCTCGCGCAGTTCGTCCTGACGATCGTGGTGTTTCTGCCGCTGATGCTGGTGGTGCAGGGCGTACCGCTCTGCGCGCCGATGCTGCTCTATCCCGTGTTTCTCGGCCTCCAGGTGCTCTTCACGGTCGGCGTGTCGATGGTGCTGGCGGCAGGCACGGTGTTTTTCCGCGACGTCCGGCACCTGCTGGAAGTGGCGTTGCCCATCCTGTTCTGGGTGACCCCGATCGTGTATCCGCTGGCGCAGGTGCCTGGCCAGTGGCGGCCGTTCATCCTGTTGAGCCCGCTCTCGTCGTTCATCGTCGCCTACCAGGACATCTTCTACTATCGCCAGTGGCCCTCGGCAGAGGTCTGGCTGGTCGGGATGGCCTACGGGTTCGGCGCGATGCTGGTCGGCATGCGGTTCTTTTTGGCCATGCAAGACCGGCTCTCGGAGCAACTCTGATGGACGGCGGCATCGTCGCTCAAGACCTGTCGAAACGATTCCTGCTGCGCCACAACGAGGCGGCCGAGCTCAAGGTGCGCTTTCTGGCGTTGTTCCACGAGAACAAGCGCGAGTCGATCGAGGAGTTCTGGGCCGTGCGCGAACTGTCGGTCTCGATCGCCCGGGGCGAAACGGTGGGGTTGGTCGGCCGGAACGGATCCGGCAAGAGCACGTTCCTGAAGCTGGTCGCCGGCATCTACCGCCCCACCTCGGGTCATCTGTTCGTGCCCCGCGACGCACGCATCGGCACGATGATCGAGCTGGGGGTCGGGTTCGAGAACGAACTGAGCGGCCGCGAGAATGTGTTTCTGAGCGCCTCGATTCACGGGCTGTCGCGCGCCGAAACTGCGTCGATCTATCCGGCGATCGTCAAGTACTCGGGGCTCGAACACTTTATGGACGTGCCCATCAAGAACTACTCGTCGGGCATGCACATGCGGATTGGTTTTGCGATTTCTGCCAACCTGGATCCGGACATCCTGCTGCTCGACGAGATTTTCGCGGTGGGTGACGCCGATTTCCAGCAGCAGTGCGTGCAGACGATCGCCGACTTCAAGCGGCGCGGCAAGACCATCCTCTTCGTCTCGCACGAGCCCAAGTCGGTGCGCGAGATCTGCGACCGCGTCCTGGTGCTCGATCGCGGGCGGATCCTGTTCGACGGGGCCGTCGAGGACGGGCTCGCTTGCTACGAGGATCTGGCGGCACAGCCCGGACGCCAGCCCGGGCTATGAGTCGGCCCGAGCCGGACCGGATCGCGGCACTGGTGCTCGCCTTCGGGCCAGACGACGCAACGCTCCGGAAGATGATCGTCTCGCTGTGCCAGCAGGTCGAGCACATCCTGATCATCGACAACGGATCCGGCTGGTCGGCAGATGCCCTGCTGGCCAGCCTTTCCGACGACGAGCGCGCCAGAATTACGTGTCTCCGGCTGGCGTCGAACCTCGGACTCGGCGGTGGACACAATCGCGGGATCGCGTGGGCACGCGACCGCGGCTTTACGCACGTGCTGCTGCTCGATCACGACAGCATTCCCCGGCCCGACATGGTGCGGCACTTGTCGACTGCGCTTGCGCGCCTCCAGGCCGCCCACCTCAAGGTGTCTGCGGTGGGGCCGCGCCGGGTGGATAGTTACGGCGGGTCGATGTCGGGGTTCGTCAGACTCGGCTGGCTCAAGCTCCAGCAGGTCTTCTGCGATGCCGCGCAACCGGATCATACGCTGGAGACCGACCTGCTCATCACATCGGGCGCTCTGATCCCGATGGACGTGCTGGCCGAGGTCGGCGGCATGAACGAAGCGTTCTTTATCGACCACGTCGACGATGAGTGGATCTTCAGAGCGAAGTTTCGCGGCTACCGATCGTTCGGCGTGTGCAACGCGCTGATGGAGCACAGCCTGGGAGGCGGCACGCTGCGCTTCTGGCTGGGACGCTGGCGCCACGTGCCCATCCACAGCCCGGAGCGCAACTATTACGTGTTTCGCAACAGTTTCGTCCTGTTCCGGATGCCGCATGCCACATGGCGGTGGGTCTACAACGATCTGGAACGCCTGCTGTTCATGGCGATCGTGTATCCCATCTTTACGCCGCACCGACTGCGCCGGCTCCGGATGATGGCGCGCGGCGTGTGGGACGGCCTGCGCGGCGTGACGGGTCCGTTGGCGTAGACACGCGGCGCGGCGTCCAGGTGTGTGCGCTGGCCGGCGGCGCCCGGGGGCATCCGGCGTCCGCCAGGCGCGGCGGGTCGTCGGCGCCAATGTCTCCCTGGTGATCGTCGCGATGGATCGTGTGGGTGGTTGCACGTCAAGTCGGCCCGATGGATAGTGTTCATCGGGGATTCCGGGACGTGGTACCCTGAACCGCGCATGACGCTCCCGGTTGTGTTTGCCGTCGGCTTCGCGCTGTCGGTCCTCCTCTCTTTTGCGGTTCGCCGCGTGGCGACCCGCCTCGGGGCTGTCGTCCCACCTCGCCCCGATCGATGGCACCAGGCGCCCACGCCAACGTTGGGCGGCGTCGCTATGGCGGTCAGCACGACCGCGGCGACACTGGTCGCGCTGGCGGTGTGGGGCGCGAGCGGGGGCTGGCCCCAGGCGGGCATGGTGCTGACGGCCTCGGGCATCCTCTTCGTCGTCGGGTTTTTCGACGACAGGCTGCGGCTCACCCCGCTCACCAAACTGGTGGCCACGCTGGTGGTCGGCGCGTTCGTCCTGTTTGGACTCGTCGTGGTGGCGCACGCCATCGTTCCCTGGTGGCAGACGATCGTGCTGGTGGTCTGGTATGCGGGCGTGGTCCACGCCTTCAATCTCCTCGACAACATGGACGGGTTGGCCGGAGGCGTGGCGCTGGCGGCGGTTCTGGGCCTGTCGGTCCTGTTTGGCGGCGTGCTCGGGCCGGATTTCGCCGTCGCGCTGATGGCTGTGGCCGGGGCCATCGCGGGCTTTCTGGTCTGGAACGTCAAGCCGGCGCGCCTGTTCATGGGCGACTGCGGAAGCCTGTTTCTCGGATCGGTGGTCGCGGGCACGTCGCTCGCCGTGCTGGTTCGCCCTGGCGGGTCGCTGTTGTTCGACGCCCTTATTCTGGTGCTGGTGCTGGTGGTGCCGTTGCTGGACACCTCGTTCGTGCTGGTGGTGCGGCGGCTGGCGGGACGGGCGGCGACACGCGGCGGCACCGATCACGTCTCGCACCGGCTGGTATCGCTGGGGCTGAGCGAGCGCGCGTCGGTGGCGACGTTGTACGGCGTGGCGGTCGCAGGCAGCGCGACGGCCTGGCTGATGCATGCCAATGGCCTGGCGCGCATGCCGGTCGCGGCGCTGTTTCTGGTGGCCATCGTCCTGGGGGGCGTGTATCTGGCCCGGGTGCCGGCGTACGACGGAGAAGACTTTCAGGCGTTGCAGAAGGCGAGTTTCGCGCCGTTTCTTCGAGACATCACCTTCCGCTGGCATGCCATCGAGATGCTGCTCGACGTGGTGGTGATCGCGACGGTGCTCTACGGCTCGTACCGCCTCCGATTCGAGGGCGAGGCGCTCGACAATTTCCTGCCCATGTTCACGCTTTCGCTGCCCGTCATTCTGGGCTGCAAGCTGCTGGCGCTGCACGTGGCAGGCGTGTACGACCGGATGTGGTGGTCGTTCAGCCTCCACGATCTGTTCGCCATCGTCCGAGGCGTGCTGCTGGGATCGGTGGCGTCGATCTTCGCGGCGGCGTACTTCTACCGGTTCGAACGATTTTCGCGCGGCGTGTTTCTGATTGACGCCGCGCTGCTGACACTGGCCCTCGTCGGTGTGCGCGCGTCGTTTCGCGTGATGGGAGAAGCCGCGGCGCTGGGCAACACGCGGGCCAACCGCGCGCTCATCTATGGGGCCGGGTCGGCCGGCCAGTTGCTGGTGCGGGAGATGCGGGCTAATCGGGAATGGAACCTCACGCCGGTGGCGTTTCTCGATGATGACGAGGCGAAACTTCGCCGGCGCCTGATGGGCGTTCCCGTGCGGGGCGGGGCCGACACGCTCGAGTGGGTGCTGGAACGGTACCGGATCGGCGAGGTCGTCTTCAGCACGGCGGCCATCGACGCCGGCCGCGAAGCGCAGGTGCGCGAGACGTGCGCGAGCCGCCAGATCCGCGTTCGCCGATTCCGGTTGGAGATCTCGGAGTAGCCTGCTGGCGTCGAGCCAGACGAAAGGCCCTGACCGGAGCGCGTGCTCCGACCAGGGCCTTGTTCATGTGAGCCGACCGGCGCTCGTCAGCCTCGCGCGAGCTCGGCTATCGGAGGCTGTCGGGCCCGATCAGGGCCAGCGGCGATCGCTGGGCGTGCACGGCGAAATCGTCTGGCCTCCAATCAAGAGACCGCCCGGCCCGACCACCCAGCTTGTGCAGTCGGGGAACACGACGCGCCCGAACGCATTGATGGTGTACGCCGCGCCGTTGTAGGTAAATGTGGTGCCGTTCACCGAGCCGGCCATCGGCCCACCGGTGCCGGGCCCGGCAAACGAGCTGCCGCCGCTACTGCCGCCGCTACTGCTGCCACTGCTGCTTCCACTGCTGCTACCGCTACTGCTCCCGCCGCTGCTGCTGCCACCGCTTGAACTGCCGCTGCCACTCGAACTGCTCCCGCTGCTGCTGCCGCCACCGGTCGAGCAGCCAGGCGCGGGCCCGGCCGGAATCAGCATCCCGTTGCCCAGCGCGATAAACCATGAGCAGTCGGGGAACGTGACCTTCCCGTCCACGATTTGATACGTGGACCCGTTGTAGGTGAGCGTCGAGCCATTGACCGCACCGAACGACGGTCCGCCGCTACCGGGGCCCGCGAAGCTGACGCCGCTGGAGCTCCCACTGGAACTCCCGCTGCTGCTGCCGCTCGAACTGCCACTCGAACTGCTGCTCGAACTGCCACTGCTGCTCCCACTGGAACTGGAACTGGAGCTGCCGCTGCTGCTCCCGCTCGAACTGCTGCTACCACCAGCCATGCACGCGCCGTCCTGGCCGGCCGGGATCAGAATGCCCATGCTCAGGGCGATGTACGACGAGCAGTCCGGGAATGTGACCTTCCCATTCACGATGGGATAGGTCGCGCCGTTGTAGGTGAGCGTTCCGCCGCTGACCGCTCCCATCGCAGGGCCGCCGTTGTTGGGTCCGGTAAAGCTGACCGGGCCGCCAGAACTGCTGCTGCCGCTGCTGCTCCCGCTGCTGGAGCTGCTGGAGCTGCTGCCGCTGGAACTGCTGGAACTGCTGCCGCTGCTGCTAGAACTACTGCTGCTGCCGGAACTCGAGCTGCCGCTGCCGGAGCTGGAGCTGCCTCCGCTGCTGCTCCCGCCCGCAAGGCAGGCCGCATCCTGGCCGGCGGGGATGAGGATGCCCATGCTGAGAGCGATGTACGACGAGCAATCCGGGAACGTGACGCGCCCGTTGACAATCGGATACGTCGCGCCGTTGTAGGTGAGCGTGCCGCCATTGACCGACCCCATTGCGGGGCCGCCGTTACCCGGGCCGGCGAAGCTGACGCCGCCGCCGCTGCTGCTGCCACTGCTCGAGCTGGAGCTGCCGCTGCTGCTCCCGCTGCTGGAACTGCTGCCGCTCGAACTGCTTCCACTGCTGCTCCCGCCGCTGGAACTGCCGCTACTGCTGCTGCCAGCCGGCGTGCAGCCTGGAGCCTGACCCGCGGGAATCAGGACGCCCATGCTGAGGGCGATGTACGAGGTGCAGTCCGGGAATGTGACGCGCCCGTTCACAATGGTAAACGTCGCGCCGTTGTAGGTGAGCGTGCCGCCGCTCACCGACCCGGTGGCCGGGCCGCCGGTGCCAGGACCGGCGAACGTGCCGCTGCTGGAGGTACTTCCGCTGCTCGAACTGCCCGAACTGCTGCCGCTGCTTGAACTACCCGAACTGCTGCCGCTGCTCGAACTGCTGGAGCTGCCGCTGCTGCTTCCGCTACTCGACGTGCTCCCGCCGCTGCTGCTCGAACTGCTGGAACTGCTGGAACTGCTGCCGCCAGGGGTGCAGTTCGCCGTGGTCGCGGGCAGCATCAAAATGCCGCCAGGCCCAACCATGTAGTCGGTGCAGTCGGGGAAGTACACCCGACCGACGGTGATGGGATAGTCCACCCCGTTGTAGGTGTAGTTCGCCCCGTTCACGGCGCCGATTGCCGGCCCGCCCGACGACGGCCCCATGAACGACACGATATCGATGGTCTTCGAGGCCGACACGTTGTACGACAGCGACACGGTGCTGTGGCCGCGCGCCTCGATCGAATACCGTCCGACCGGCAGCGTCGAGACCGTCAGCGAGAATCCCGCATTGGCAAACTGAGCCCCGTAGCTCGCCGCCACGCTCGGACTCGCGACCCCGTAGGTCGCCGTGCCCAGGAGCACGGGCGTCGCGCTGGTGGACGGCGTCGCGTAGACGTCAACCTGATCGATGCCCGTGCCCCCGCCCGGGCTCTTGTTGAAGTCGGCCGCCCAGCCTGTGATGGCGAGCGGCGCTCTGAGGCGCGCACTGGCCGCGGGTGAGTCGATGCTCAAGATCGGCGTCCGACCGTCCTTGATGCGTCCGATCAACTCGCGAAGGGCGGTCTCGAAACCGTTGCCTTTGACTTCGGAGGCGGACTTGCCCCACATGAACGGCTGGAGCAGGTTCGGTCGATACCGTTCAATCACGGCCATTTCCGAACGGAAGAGTTCGAGATCGCTCGAGACTCCGGAATCGAACTTGAGGACGCCCGGGTGCCATTCGATGACGCCCCATCGCAGATTGCGTTCGGCGATCTTCGGCGCCACATTGGCCATCGTCCTGGCGATGGTCCGAGAATACGGCGAGTCGTTGATCCAATCGACGTTGAACGCGGTGATCCCCACCGACCCGTACGGCGAAATGTCGGCAGTCCACCACGGGCTCATCGAGCTGAACCAGCGATCGTTCGGGTTGGTCGGCGATCCGCCGAACAGGTAGTCTGCCGGAATTTGGTACGAGTACCATTTTTCGGCAGGAATGGTGAACCCGGTGTCGGCTGAGGCGGACGGATCAGCCGACCCGTCGGCCGCCGCGTCGGAGTCAGGAGCCGGAGATGTCGTCATCCATCGGGCGAACTCGAGGTTGTAGCGCTGCACCATCGACTGTTTGAAGGTGACCCACAAGTCCCACCACGCGCTGGCGCCCATCACCTTCGGTGTGCGGGGCGGATCGAACCCGCCCGCAGTGCCCGCCGGCAGTTTATTGAATCCGGCAGCCGAGTAGGTCGCCAGCGAGATGGCGCGCGGGTCGGCCGTCAGGAACAGATCGGTGAGGCTCCAATCGAAGTGCAGCAAGTTCCACGTCGTAAAGCTGGTCCCGAAGTCGCCATTGAATGTGTGGCCGTCGCCGTTGGTGTCGGCGGCGGGCGTCAGGTCGCCGTCGTACCGCGCCCCGAGCGCGTACCCTTTCCCCGCCAGTTCGGCGCCCGTCGCATAAACGCCCGCATGCCGAATCCAGTCGCGGAACTCGGCCACCGTAAACGGCGAATAGTCGGCAAAGATCTGCGCGTACGATTCTGTGCTGGCCGGGTTCTTGAGAGCCCGCGCCAATTCCACTTCGCCGTCTCCGGCAGCCGCAACGAGGGTGTCGGGATAGTCGCGCATCAACTTCGCCACTTCCTTGGCAACTTCCCTCATGTACGCCTGCTGGATCACCGCCTTCTTCCGCGCGTAGCGCGAATAGGACCACCAGCCGCGTGCCACCGTGTTATCGGCGTACCACTGCATGCTGCGAATGTCCTCTTGCTCGGAGGCCGTCTGGACGGGGTCGTAGGTTTCTTTGACCGCGTCGAGCAGCCCGAGCGACACCGGATACCCGCCGGCACGCGCGGCAGCCACGATGGAGTTGATGTCGGCAAGGCTGCCGGCAATCTTCGCCCGCACCGCCGCAGTATCGGTGGGATTGACGGTCCAGTCTTCCATCGAGAGGAAGACGTAATGGGCAAAGCCCACCCTCACGTACGAGCCCTCGCCGTTGGGCGCCAGCCGCGTCCGCAGATCGGCGATGTCGTCGCCGATAGCCGAGAACGGCAGGATGTACAAAATGTCTTTCTGGTTGACGGTTTGCGCACCTGCCCCGCTGACCGATGCCAGCAGCAGCAGGATCGCGATGATGGCGTGCGGCACGCGACGATTCGAGGATGTGGAGTAGTAGGTCATAAGCTGTCGCTTCCCTCTGATGACAATCGACTGACGACGACTGCTCTCAGTAAAAACGCCCAACGCGGGAACTCGCATAGAAAAGAAAGGCTTCGGCACCAGGACACTCGTTGCGTCATACGGGCCTGGCAGAACACAAACAGCACGACGCCGGATGCCGCCGGATGCCTGCGCACCAACGCGTGCGCGGGACTGCCAACAGTTCTGGCGAACTCGATACGTTATTGGGGTGGTTCCCTTCCGCGAACCCACTCCGGCTATTTGTTTAGCAATTGCGGTGCCAGACACTCGAGGGTTTGCGAGCCAGGACCGAACGAGTCGTGTTGGGGCGCGTGGAGGCGCGACGCTCTGGCGGTTCGGACGAAAAAGCGACGGATTTCCGGAACTCGCGCCCGGCAACACGCGGTCGAAGTCGGTCGTCGCACCGAGAGCGTCGATGCGTCGGATCGCACGGCGCGATCCGCGTTTTGCGGTCCGCGGTCCGCGATGATCTCTCGAAGATGTGAGCGTTGAGAAACGCAGCGAAGTGAAATGCCGCGCCGGTCGAAGGCAGACAGACGTGCACCGCGATCGGCTAGCGCTCCGCCATCGCAACGACGTGGTCTCCCGAGAGCGTGAGGCGCCGAACCTCGGGGCCAGGCGGCGGACAGTTTTCCCAATCCACCACGGTCACCGCGAGATCGGGCCGTCGAGCCGCTACGCGAATCCAGCCGGCCGCATCCGATATCACGTCGAACGCATACAACCGAAATGCCGAGTACGACGGGCCGATTCCCGAAGGGTTGACCAGCGCGATCGTGCCGCCGGAAGGCGCGGTCTTCGCGACATCGACGATGGCCGGCAGCAACTGCCAGGCGCGGCGGCCGTTGTCGTTCATCATGTTGACTTTCGTCACGGTTGCGTAACTCTGACTCAGGAGTATCGCCATTCCGACCGCGACGACCACTCGACGACGGGATCCCGGCAGCCTGCCGATGTCCATCCAGGGACCGAACCCGATTCCCAGGACCGCGGCGACAAATGGCATGGCGTTGTATGTATAAAGTTCACTCACGTGGTTCATTGCGGCCATGGGAAACATGGCGATCGTCGCACCCGCACCGAGCCAGAACGCGAGCCGGCGATGCGGGCCGCGCACGATGCCCCACCCGACCATCCCCAGCCACACAGCGGAAGCCGCCGCGTAACAGCCGAGGCGGCCGAACTCGCGCAGCGAGTACGCGTCGAACAGCGCCACGCTCGAAACAGGGAGCAGCGCGGAGGTCCAGAGGATCGCGACATTGCGCGGCAGGTTTCCGCCGAACCGAAAGCTGTACATCCCCTCGCCAAACGATGCGGGCCACGCGTGCAGATGGTCGCGAACCGACAGGTACCCAAGCGTCACCAGCAGGATGGGCAGGGCGAATGCGACCACGCGCATCGCCCGCCGCCACCACGGCAGCCCTCGCGCCGGGTCCAGCGCCACCACGCCCACGGCGATCAGGGGAAAGCAGATGCTGCTCTCTTTCGACAGCAGGCTCAACGCGAGCAGCACGATGGCGGCAAGCGACAGCCCCCAGTTCCGTGCCGAGCGCCATCCGATCGAGGCCACGTCGCGGCTGCCGATCGCGACCAGCGCGGCCACGCCGAATGCGGTTCCCGCCAATTGCGACAGCGTGTCGTTGTTCTGGACCGCCAGCACGTTGGCCTGTCCTGCGGCCATGGCGAGTCCTGCTACCAGCGCGGACCACGGTCTCGACGTCAACCGGAGCACCGCCCAGCCAACCAAGCACGAACACAGTGCGTGCAGCAGGATGTGCACGACGTGAATGGGAAGGGTGTCGAGTCCGACCGCCGACTGCACGTGCAGGAGAAAACACGTCTGGATGGGCCGGTAGAACGTATTGGGCAGATAGATGCGCGCCAGGCAGCCTGCGGCCTGCGCCGCCGGATGCTCGAACACCAACTGAAAGTCGTCGGCGAAATACGGCCCGGCGATCCCCGGGCCGTAGAGGACGGCGGCCATCGCGGCGATCACGACGTAACCGGCGGGCGAAAGCGATTTCTTGCTCATCTTCACGCGAGCGCCACGATCGCCACGAGTTGAGTGGAGTCGGGACTCACAGCATCGCCGCGAGTCTCCTCGTCTCGGTTCACGCGCGTGACCGCTTGGCCGCGGGGGAGAGGCCGCGACTCAGCCGCCACAGGCAACGCACCCGCAACAAGCCGTACGCCAACCACCGCCGGGGATTGAGCGGGGACGGCGCAACGTGCGTGGCGTAGTAGAGATACGCGCTGCGATGAAAGGCCCGAATCGACAGCGCCTTCGCCTGCCGACTCGACTGCCCCACTGCGTGCTCGACGCGCGCATCGGGACGATAGCGAATGCGCCATCCCGCGGTACGCAACCGCCGACACAGGTCCGCATCCTCCCAGTACATGAAGTAGCGCTGGTCGAAGCCCCCGGCCTGCACGAAGGCATCGCGCCGCACGAGCATGCACGATCCGCTGACCCAGTCGACGTCGACGCTCGACTCGCCAATCGCCAGCGCTGGCGTCGTCATCACGTTTCTGCGGGCCCACGCGGCATTGGGAAACCGTCGCGTCAGCCACGTCGATCGGCCGAAAAAGCCCGTCAGCATATCGGGGTCACCTCTGGCGCTGCCCTGAATCCCCCCGTCCTCATCGACCACCGCCGGACCGACCACGGCGCAATCGGGATGCGCCTCCAACTCTTCGCACAACTGCTCGACTGCGCCGGGCCGCAAACAGCCGTCGGGATTCAACAGCAGCACGACGCGCCCCGACGTCGCAGACACGCCCTGATTGACCGCCCGGCCAAAACCAAGATTCTCGGTGTGTCGCACCAGCCGCACCCGGGGCCCCATTGCCTCCGCCACCGCCTCGCTGCCATCGCGCGACCCGTTGTCGAGCACGATCGCGTCCCACTCGACCGACCCGAGATGGGCGACGAGCGACTGGAGGCATCGTTGCAGATACGCTCCGGCGTTGTAGTTGACGATCACGACGGACAATGTGGGTGTCATGGTCTTGCGACGGGCCAAGTATTTCGTACTTCTGCGCCTTGCACGCCCAATATGCACTTCGGCATGCGTTTTGCGAGCGCCGAGCGTAGAATCGATCCTATTACGGTTCCTGCGGGCGAGACACATCGGGGCAGGAGGAGATATGCGTTTCGGCAGGTCGGCCATCGTCGGTGTCGGCATCCTGATGCTTGCGGGTTCGGCCTTCGGTCTGCGCGGACATGCCACGTGGTCGGGCGGCCAGTCGCAGCACGGCATGGGCGGGCTGTTCCTCGAGACGCCCGAACCGACGCTGCGCGCCGCCGCGAACGGACGGGCCGCCGTGATTCGGTCGAGGCGCGTCGTCATCGACGCGATGGCGCTCACCGATCCTGGTGTGGTCGATGTTCTCATGTCGGCGCGGCCTTCCCTCGTGTTGAACGTCTTCGACGACACGTCGTTTGCCGCGGTGCGCGACCGCATCGATCAGATGGAGAGCGGCTTCACCTGGGTTGGGCACATTCCCGGCGTTGCGTTGAGCAACGTCACGCTGGCCTCGGTGGATGGCATCGTCTCGGGCAGCATTGTGATGCCCGATGCGGTCTACGCCATTCGATACGTCGGAAACGGCCTCCACGAGGTGGCGCAAGTCGATCAGTCGAAATACCTGCCGGAGTTGGATCCCATCGCCGTCGCTCCGATGGACCCAGGGCAGACCGCGATGCAGGACGCGACCGCCCCGCTCGCGATGAATGACGATGGGACGATCATCGACGTGTTGGTGCTCTATACCCCGGCGGCTGCGACCGCGGCTGGCGGCACGTCGGCCATCACGAGCCGCATCAACCTGGGAATCAGCGAAGCCAACACGTCCTATCTCAATAGCGGGATTACCCAACGCCTGCGCCTGGCGAACAGCCAGCAGGTCATCTATAGCGAGAACAACGATCTCGCGACGGATCTCTACGCCGTCAGCAATTACGATGGGTCCTCGTTCGTGACCACCGCGGTGGGCGCGTCGGCCGCGTCGCTGCGCACCTCGTACGGTGCCGATTTGGTGATGCTGGTCACCTCGCCCGCCAGCCCCAATGGGTGCGGCATCGCGTGGCTGATGTCGTCGGTGTCGAGCGGGTTCGCGCCCTATGGGTTCAGCGTGGTGGAACAGTCGTGCATCAGCCCGAACTACTCGTTTGCGCACGAACTGGGCCACAACATGGGCGCACGGCACGACTGGTACGTGGATTCCCAGACGACGCCCTACACGTATGCGCACGGCTACGTGGATCCGACGAACCGATTTCGCACGGTGATGTCGTACAACGACCTGTGTCCCGCCGTGCTCGGTTCGGGCAGGAACTGCACGCGGTTGCTGTATTGGTCGAATCCCGCCGTCAGCTCGCCGGGGGCGTACGGAAGCGCGCCGATGGGCATTGCCGGCGGCACCAAATCGGATTGCGCGAAAGGCAGCACGACGAATGATTCGTGTGATGCCGACGATCACCGGGCGCTCAACAACACGGCGTACACGGTTGCGAATTTCCGCCAGGCGGCTCGCCTCGCGCCGGTGATCACGTGGACCACTCCGGCCTCGGTCGCGGCGGGGACCGTGTTGAGCGCCACGCAACTCAACGCGACGGCAAACGTCGCGGGAACGTTCGTCTACAGTCCGGCGGCGGGATCGGTGCTGACGGCGGGCACGCAGACCCTGTCGACGACGTTTACGCCGACCAACGCCGTGACGTATTCGACGGCGACCGCTTCGGTCGCCCTGGTGGTGACCGGCTCGTCGACCTGCGCGTGCAGCGGGTCTGGCAGCGGATTCGTCGGCCCGGGCACCGGCGGCCCGGCCACCGGATCGGTGAGCGGCACGACCTTGACCTACAACGGGGTGGCCTACGCGCTCGTCAACGGCAGAGTGACATTCCCCGACTGCTCCACGTACATCGCACTCAGCAGCGGCATCCTGATTCCCTCGGGCGCCGCGACGTGCACGCCAGCCACGGGCAGCAGCAGTAGCGGCAGCAGCAGCGGTGGCACGCCCGCATTCGTCGGCCCGGGCAGTGGCGGTCCGGCTACCGGGTCGGTGAGCGGCACGACGTTGACCTACAACGGGGCGACCTACACGCTGGTCAACGGACGGGTGACGTTTCCGGACTGCTCGACCTACATTGCGCTCAACAGCGGGGTCCTCATCTTCGCTGGCCCTGCGGCGAGTTGTACGCCGAGTGGGGGCAGCAGCAGTAGCGGCAGTTCGAGTGGCGGCAGTTCGAGTGGCGGCAGCAGCACGAGCAGTTCAAGCAGTGGGAGCGGGAGTTCGACCAGCAGCAGTGGGAGTTCCAGTGGCGGGAGCAGTACCGGAAGTTCCAGCGGCACCAGCGGCGGGAGCACGCCGTTTGTTGGCCCGGGCAACGGCGGACCGGCGACCGGTTCGGTCAGTGGCACCACGCTCACCTACAACGGCGGGACGTACCCGATCGTCAACGGCAAGGTGACGTTCCCCGACTGCTCGACCTACATTGCGCTCAACAGCGGCCTCCTGATTTCGGCTGGCCCCGCGGCGGGCTGTACTCCGACCGGCGGCAGCACGAGCAGTTCAAGCAGTTCAAGCAGCGGGAGCGGGAGTTCGACCAGCAGCAGTGGGAGTTCCAGTGGCGGGAGCAGCACCGGAAGTTCCAGCGGCAGCAGCGGCGCCACGCCGTTTGCCGGGCCGGGCACCGGTGGGCCGGCAACCGGTTCGGTCAACGGCGCGACGCTCACCTACAACGGCGCGACGTACACGATCGTCAACGGCAAGGTGACGTTCCCCGACTGCTCGATGTACATCGCGCTCAACAGCGGCATTCTTATCTCGGCGGGAACGGCAGCCGGCTGCACGCCCAGCAGCAGCAGCGGGAGTTCCAGTGGAGGCAGCAGTTCGGGGAGCTCCAGCGGCAGCAGTAGCGGCGGCAGTAGCGGCGGCAGTTCGAGCGGGAGCAGCAGCGGCGGAAGCACGTTTGTCGGCCCAGGCAACGGTGGGCCCGCTACCGGGTCGGTGAGCGGCACGACGCTCACCTACAACGGCGCGACGTACACGATCGTCAACGGCAAGGTGACGTTCCCCGACTGCACCATGTACATCGCACTGAACAGCGGCATCTTGATTTCGGCCGGACCGGCGCCCGGGTGCACGCCGAGCGATCGGTGAGTGCGCGGCGCGATCGGCGAGTGCTCCGCGCGATCCTGGAGGCGGGTGGAACCGGGGTGAATCCGGTTTCTAGAAATACCGCACGAGGATGAATCGCAGCGCGTAGGCATGAACCGCCGCGATCAGGATCAGCAGCGCCCACTCGCGCGTGGCGGCAAACCTCCGGAATCGCCCGGACAGCCCCGTTCGGGGAAGCCACGCCACGATGCTCCAGCAGACGCCCAGCGTGACGAGGTACAGGGCGACGACGTAGCGGCCGTGCAAGTTCCGGTGCAGGTAGTAGGTCGAAGCCGCGTACCCGCCGAGCGCAACGCCCCACCCGGCCATCAGTGCGCCGAGCCACAGCGCCCGACGAATCTGCCGCGTTCGGGCAATAGACGCGAGCGTGCCGATCGCGCCCGCCGCGGCCAGCAGCACCAGCAGCGAGACGAACCCGGTGCCCGGCATCGTGTCCACCCATCCGAACCCGCCCCAGAACCACGACGACAGGTACAGGTCGTGATTGGTCAGGCGGAACCCGCTCACCGCGACACCCATCACGCGTGAGACGTATTCTCTGACCGACGATGGTCGGGCCAGGTCCACGTTCGACAGTTGGGGATACCGGGCGAACACCGATACGGCCAAACTCAGGGCCACAGAGGTCGCGGCGCCGTAGGCGAGCACACGAACCAACGTCAATGCGGCCGTCGGCGGCGGCCCGAGCTTCCGGCGAACCACAGCCGCGGCTCGCTCGAGGACGAACCCGAACGGCACGGCACCGACAAGCAGCCAGGGGTGTCGCCGCAGCAGTTCGGCCGCCGTTCTGAATCGATCGGACACGCCGACCGCATCCGGCGTCCATAATCCCTGAACGAATCCCGAGGTCGAAGTCAGGGGATACAGCGCAAAGCCGCCAGCCAGCCCCAGCCAGAACCATCCTGTTCTTCGCCAATCTGACCAGGTCGCCCGATCGTCTGGTGTGCCGAGCACCGCGCGTCCCACGCATAAGGCTCCGACCACCGCCATGTACGGCAGCGCATTTCTGCCGGACGCCAGCGCCAGGGCACTTCCGATCCCAAGGGGAAATCCGAGCAGGTACCCGCGCCTGGTATCGAGAAAGAGACCCGCCGCGACGGCAGCCAGGAAGGCGTACACCGATGCCTGGATCGCAAACTCCGACACGTACATCGCAAAAAACGGTAGCGTCGGCACGAGCAAGAGCGTCAGAGCGATCAACTGGGGCGACGTGACCTCGCCAGCCAATACCACCAGCAGCATGAGTGTGGCCGCGCCGAGGCACACGGCGAACAGTGCCGCATTCGCAAGCCGCACGCTGAGCAGTGCCCCGGGCGCTTCCATTGACGCCACCAGCCCCGCCAGCCGGGTCCACCAGAATGCCGCGATCACACTGTTGGTCCCGGGTGGCGGAGGATTCACATTGGACAACCAGGGTTGGTCGAAGGGCCGCCCGACGTCGTACGGGCGCACTCGCTGGTCGTCGTGGAACATGATCCGGGCGAGATGGCCGGTTCTCCCCAGCTCCGCGGTCTGGACGGCGAGCGCCGGCCGATTCGCGACCTCGGCGAACGCCAGGAAGAAATCCGGCTCGTCAGGCGCCTGCAAAGGCGGGACGAGCGATGCGTACAGCACGGCAAGTCCCAGGCTTACGGCCGCCACGCCGCACGACACACCGAACATGCCCGAAACGTTCAACGGCCCTGAGGCCGACGCGCCAATCGACAGCAGCATCCCGCCGGCGCACACGCAGAACAGCGCACACGCAACGGCCAGCCATACCCAGCGCGTCGAATTCGACAGCTGCCAGACATAGGCGAGCAACTCGGCCCGGCTCCGGGCACCGCCCAGATAGCTGTCTCGGTACCGTGCCCATGCCACCGCCACTCGCCCATCCTGTTGCGTGGTGGCCATCGGAACCGAAATCCAACCCTGGTCTGCCGAGCCCGCGGGCGCTCTCGACGCCATGACGCCGATGCGGTTGCCGCCTCGGTACACCAGTCGCAACGCCAGTTGCCCGTTGGCGGGTCCGTGAAGCACGTGGCCGCACATGCGTCCGCGATGGAACGACAGGTACTGCCCCGCCGCAAGAGCGGCCCCGGCTTCGGTCCGGTACACGCAATCGGTGCCACGAATCTGGATTTCGGCTTCGACGAGCGCCGGCGACGATCCGTACAGCTCCATGGCCAACAGAAGCTCTTCGTGCCGCACAATCGGTTCGGGCCTGACCATGTCGAGGCGCCCACCCGCCAGCGTGGTGCCGTCGGGAAGCACCTTGGTGCCCAGCGCGACCGACTCGATTGGCCAGGCCGGCAGCCGCGGAGCCACGTCGGTTTCGATCGTGTTCGGCACGCTCCCGGCAAGCGTGATGACGAGGGGGACGCCGAGCACCAGCGCGGCGGCCACCGGCCAGCCGACGCGACGAAGGCAGGACGAAACCACGGTCGCGACGGCGGTGCGTGAATCGGGTCGGCTGGTGGGGCGCCAGATCATGAGTCCCACCACGGTACCATAAGGTCGACGCCGCTGGCCCCATCTGGATCCTGGGCGACGGCGCGCGGAAACGCCAGCATCGCCGCGGCCGCACGCCGTGTGACAATAGGCCCCATTGGTCGAGGCACCCCCGTCCGGATTGTGTGTTGGAGCTGCCATGGCAAGCAGGCTATCGGGAAGGCGCCCGAGGTTGGCGGTCGCGATGCTCGCCGCGTGTCTGGCGAGCGAGCCGGGGCTGTCGGCCTTCCGCGCGCGGACGCTTGCCGGAATCCTGTTCGTCACGGCGCCGCACGTCGCCACCGATCCAGGCGCGCCAGGCCCCGACGTGATGCGATCGCGAGAGGTTGCGATCGACATGGCCGCACTGCTGGCCGCGCGGCCCGACGATCGTTCCACGGCCGTCGCGCCGGCCCTGCTGATCAATCTGTTCGACGATCTGGCGGTGGCCGCGGTGGCCGACCGCATCGACCCGGCCGAGGGCGGTCTCACGTGGGTCGGTCACGTGCAGGGCGTTGAGGGAAGTTCGGTGACACTGGCCTGCGTCAACGGCGTCATGACGGGCACGATCACCATGCCCGACGCGGTGTTCACGGTTCGTTACCTGGGCGACCAGATCCATCAGGTGGCGCAACTTGATCAGACCAGGCAGCGCCGGGAGTTGGAGCCGGTGCCGATCGCGCCTGTCGCGGCGGGCGTCATTCGCGGGCAGGATCTCCAACAGCAAGCCGCCACGGCTTCCCCGGTGGGCGAGCCGACCGCAGACATGGGCAGAACTGCCGATCAACCGTCTCGGTTCACGCTCGACGTTCCTGGAAACGGGTCTGTCGCCGGACTGGCGACAGCGGCACACTCCTCTACGGTTCTGGCACCACCGCGTCGAGCGCAAGGCGCGCCAGCGGTTCGCGCGGCGTTACCCAGTGCGAGTGGCATCCCGCCAGCTTGCGCGGCCGCGGGCGTGGAGTTGGGCTCGATTGATCCGATGACGGGCACGGCACAGGCGATTCTGCCGTCCCGCGACGAACCCTGCGCGCCGCGGGCTCCGGGCAATGGCGTCGAACCAGACTCGTCGCTCGCATCCAGGGTCGAAGGCATCGCCGCCGATCCGGTCGCCGTCCTCCATCGCGGCGGCGTGCGGCAGTTGGTGTGGCCCGATCGGACTGGAATCCGCCTCGTCGAGATCGACCCGGAAGACGACGTTGACGTGACACTGCCGCAGGCCGGGCGCGTGCGGTACGCCGGGTACCAAGTGCGTGCGGGTGAGCGGATGGGGCTGCCGTTCGGATCGCGTTTCGACGGCGAGGCTGGCACTTTCTGCTGGCAACCGGCTGCAGGATTTACCGGAGTTGTCGACCTGGAGTTCGCCGGCGACAACGGCGTCGTCGTCCTGGTGAGGGTGGTCGTCTACTTCGGCGCTTTCCACCACGCGTAGCGCAGCACCGTCCACAGGGCCTGGAAGGCATCCTTGAGCCCGATCTTCTTGCCCTCTTCGTACGTCCGGCCGTAGTACGAAATCGGCACTTCGAACACGCGCGCCCTCAACCGCGCCACTTTGATCGTGATTTCTGGCTCCACGCCGAAGTGCCGCGACCGCAGGTCGAGGCGCACGGCGACCTGCCTGGTCATGGCCTTGTAACAGGTCTCCATGTCGGTCAGGTTCAATCCGCTGAAGGCGTTCGAGAGCAGCGTCAGGGCCCGATTGCCGACGAAGTGCCAGAAGTAGAGCACGCGGTGGCCGGACGGGGTGCCGAGAAATCTCGACCCGAACACCACGTCGGCTTCGCCCGCGAGAATTGGCCGCAACACGATCGGAAATTCGGCCGGGTCGTATTCGAGGTCGGCATCCTGGATGATCAGGATGTCGCCGACGGCTTCGCGAACGCCGCGGGCCACCGCCGACCCTTTGCCGAGGTTTCGAGCTTGCAGCACCACGCGGATGCCGTCCCGTCCATCCATCCCCGCGATGATGTCCCGGGTGCCGTCGGTGGATCCATCGTCGATGATCAGTAATTCGCGGTCGAGCGACGGCAGCTTGACGGCGAGCACCCGCCGGACGATCTCGTCGATCGTCTGACGCTCGTTGTAGACGGGCATGATCACCGACAGCTTCATCGACTCGAAATCTCCAAGGCTTCGGAGCCCGGCGAATGCGTCTCGCCGGGGCTGCGTGTCCGTGCGGAACGCGCATGATATCACAGGGATTCTCCCTCTTCGGGCGTTCAGCGGGGGCCTGTCGGGCCTCGGCCTGCCGAGGGCGGCACGAAGGGTCGGCACGCCGACGTGCCGGGGTGAAACAGGTGAGACGACCCCGTCGCGGTGTGCCAACGCGCCGATCTTGAGATAATGGCTGTCGTGGGACCTGCCAGCTACATCTTCAACCGGTGGGAGCGGACGCTCGCCTCGGTCGATCAGAATCGCGTCGTCCGCCCGTTCGAGTGGGGCGCCGACTGGATTCCGCAGGCCGAACGCGACGGCCTGGATTACCGCGAACCGGCTCTCGCCGTCGGGTCGTGGGCCCATCGCGCCCTCCAGAACTCGGACGCCTGGTTCGCGGTCGAACCGGCGGCGCACTACGGCACGGCGGAACTGCCAGCCGACGCCACGCCTGGCGAGCGGATGGTCACCTTCGACAGCGCGGCGACGACGCCGCACGCCGAGAACAATACGGCGTACCTCCGATACTTTCCGGCAACGCCGAAGCCGCGCGCCGACGGCACGCCTGGACCCAGACGCGCCGTCGTGGTCACCGCGCAGTGGAACGCCGACCAGGGCGGCCACGTCGGGTTGTGCCGGCTGCTGCAGCGCGTCGGCATCAGCTCGGCTCGCCTGACGCTGCCCTATCACGAGCGGCGTCGGCCGCCGGAGCTGGCACGCGCCGATTTCATCGTGTCGAGCAACGTCGCGCAGACACTGCAGGTATGCCGCCAGGCCGTGCTCGACATGCGGCGCGCCGTGGCGTGGCTCGATCGGGAAGGGTACGAACGCATCGGACTGCTCGGCACCAGCCTCGGATCGTGCCTCGCGATGCTGACGGCTACGCACGAACCGCTGGTCAAGGCGATGGCGCTCAATCACGTGTCGCCCTGGTTCGCCGACGTCGTCTGGGAGGGCCTCTCCACGACACACGTGCGCGCCGGACTGGAAGGCGGCGTCGATTTGGCGCGACTGCGCGAGCTGTGGGGACCGATCAGCCCGCAGTCGTATTTGCATCGGCTCGGGAACCGGCCGTCGTTACTGGTGTACGCGCTCTACGATCTGTCGTTTCCGCTGCATCTGTCCCGGGACATCGTGCGCGAGTACCGAACGCACAACCATCCGACGCAGGTTCGCGTGCTGCCGTGCGGCCACTACACGACCGGCGTCACACCGTTCAAATACCTTGACGGGTTCTACCTGGCGCGGTTTCTGAGCACGCACCTGTAGCCGCCGCCCGTGATTCCCGCCTTCGCGGCCATGACGACCGGGTCGTGCCGCCTCGCAACCGTGCGCCCGTCGTGGCGGAGCGGTCCGGCGTCCCGTCGGGTTCGGATCCGGCGATGGCCTCACACCCTTGGGCGGGTCGTGCCGCCTCGCAACCGTGCGCTCGGCGTGGCGACGCGATTCGGCATCCAGACGGACGCGGGCTTCCCGCTGGCGTCGCAACCGTGCGCCGTCGTGCCGGCCCGAACCCGGCATCACGCGAGGTACAGACCGATTGACGGGAACGGGGTGCTACAGATACCGAAGGATGCCCTGGAAGGCGTTGTACAGGACGCCAGCGAGCGCCTGAACCAGCGGCGACACCTGTCCTGATTCGACGGCATCGGCCACCGTCACCGGGTCGGTGATCAGCAGCCAGATGGTCGCACTCGCCAGCACGGCGGACAGGACCGCAATCGTGCCGAACAGGCTCAAACTGAGACGGGCGAAGCTCATGGAAACTAACGACCCGAGCATAGTTTACACCTGCGTGTCGGGCATCCAGATACAAATACGGACCCGACCGGCGCCAGGTTGCAGTTGATTGGACGACCGACCGAGCTGGCTGGTTGGGTGGGCATCACACTTCGAGACGCCGTGCGGCCAGCGGGAAGCTGACGGCAAACAGCGCAAGAAAACCGAAAGCGAAGGGCGCAACGTCGGCACTGCCGGCACCGAAGGCGAGCATGGCGTTGACGCCTTCCATGGCCCACCCGGTCGGCACGATGTACGCGATCTGGCGCATCACCGGACTGACCAGTTCGATGGGCCACCACAACCCGCCGAGGGGAGCCATCAGCACGGCCACCCACACGGCGATGCTGGCGCATTTATCGGGATCCTTGAACACGGTGCCCATCAGGATGCCCAGCGATGCGGCGGCCAGGGCGAACAGACTGAGAAACCCGAAGAACACCCAGGGATGCGCCGCCCAGCGAATGCCCACGATCAGGCCGAAGCCCAACATGTACACAATCTGAATCCATCCGATCGCAAAGCGTCCGAGCAGTTTGCCGAGCACAATCGCCCGGCGCGAGACGGGAGCCATCGCCATTCGGCGCAGCCGTCCGCTGGCGCGATCCTCGGCGAGGCTGGCGCCCGACACGAGCAGGTTCAGGAAGACGAACATCACCAGATAGGACGGCACGCTGCGCTGGAAACCGGCCGTCATCTCGCGCTTCTGCACGCCGAGGTCGCCTTCGGAGACGACGAGCGGGCCCTCGAGCACGGAGGCCGCCCGGGCCGGCTGCCCTTCGGGCGCCGGCAGAGTCGGTGCGCGGTCGAGGCCGAAGTAGACCCTGGTGATCGCCTTCTGGAACTTGAACCGGACGGCGCGCTCGTTGCTCGTCTCCTCGGAACCGGCGTGCAGGACGAAGTCGACACCTTTGCCGGCCATCACCGCGTCCAGCGCGCCAGCCGGCACGACCAGCGTGAGGCGACCGGCTTTGATCTCGCCGGCTCTGGTGACGGTCACGCCATCCTGCTCGAGCAACGGCGTCACTCGGCTGACGATCTGGTCGGTGGCGTCGTGATTGACGACGACGAGCACTGGACGCCGGGCGGGTTCTGGCCTGAACAGCAAGCCAAAGAAGACGGTGAAGATCACCGGCCCGACAAACAGCCAGAACAGCGACTCGCGCTCGCGGAGCACGCGCTTGACGTCGTACCAGGCAATCACCAGGACGTTTCGCATCACAGCCTCAACCGCCGGCGTTCGAATATCATCGCCAACGCCACCGTCGCCAGCCCCCACGACCACGTCACCGCCAGTCGGCCTCCCAACTGCGCGAGCGGCGCCTTGTGCACGAGCACGTCGATAAACCCCTGCTGGGCGGCCCCGTTGGGCACGAGCATCGCCACACCGCGCAGGAACGGAGGAAATTGCTCGGCCGGTACAAACGACCCGCCAACCAGCGAGAGCAGCATCACCAGCACGCCGCCGACAAACGAGGCGCCCCGATCGCTTCTGGCCAGGCTGTTCGAAAGCAGGTGCATGCCCGACGCAAACAGCGCGAAGCCGACGCCGATGGTCAGCAGGGCAACCGGATCCCGCAACTCGAGGCGAAACACAAGCGCCCCAAGCGCCGCGAGCACGAGCAGCAGGGCCATCATGGCCGCCACCATGAACACGACACCGGCGCCCACCACCGCCCAGCCCGATACCGGTGTCATCGCCATGCGCCGCTGCAGCCCATTCATCCGGTCGCGCAGCAGCCGCATGGCCAGCGACTGCGCGATGAACATCAAGGCAAACACCACGAGCCCTGGAAACACGTAGGCGAAGAACAGCTTCGGATCGTTGCCGAAACCGGTGTTCGCCGCTGCCTCGCCGGGGCGGACGACCCCGACCTTCATGTTCTGGAGTCCCTGCAGCGCCGACAGGCGCCGGCCGGCCTCGAAGAACCCCCGCGAAATGTCGGCCACCTCGTCGGCTGTCGGTTCGCGCCGCGCGTCGAGGTAGTTCTTGATGCGGGCGATCGGCTCGATGGCCTGCGCGTAGAGTCCGTTGCCGATGATGACGGTCATCTCGAGCATGCTCTGCGCGATCTCGGGACCAACACTCTGGATGGGATTCTTGTAGAGCAGGAGTTCAGACCGCTTGCCGGCCAGCAGGTTGTCTTGAAAGCCCTTGGGAACGACGATCAGCGCGGCCGCCTGACTCTTCTTGAACAGGCCGACTGCCTCGTCTCGCGTGGAGACGTGCGCGAGCTCGAACAGGTCCTTGACCGGACTGCCGGCAAACACCTGCGGCACGGCTCCCGACGCCAGCGAGGCGTCCTGGTCGAGGAAGAGCACTTTGGTGGGCGGCAGTTTGCCCGCGGCCGCTGTCTGGCCGAACGCGCCGTATTCAATCAACGCAATGGTGAGCGGAATCGCCACCAGCAGGAGGATCAGTCCCGGATTGCGCACGACCCGGCGCAGATGATGTCCCGCGATGATGAACGTAGCAATCATGGCGTTCACTGACGATCGCGAACCGTCGCCTCGATCCGACAGCGGTTCTTCGGCGTCCTTACTACTCCCGGAGTTCCCGGCCCGTGAGCTTGATAAACAGACTCTCGAGACTCGGTTGGCGCATCGCCACCTCGCGCACCGATCCGAGTGTGCCGGCCATCGCCAGAATCGCCGCCAGATGCTGATCGGCACGCGGGACGGTGAGCAACAGTTCGGCCTCCGACACTTTGATCAGCTCGTATTCCGGGTGCTGCTGCATCTCGCGGGTCACCGCGTCGGTTCGGAACGCCCCCCGCAGCGCGATGATTTCGCGGGCGCCCGCGGCCTCTCGGAGTTGCTGGAGCGTGCCCTCGACCAGAATCGACCCGTGATCGATGATGCCGAGCCGGTCGCACAATCGCTCCGCCTCGTCGAGGTAGTGGGTGGTGTAGACGACGGCCGCACCGTTCGAGGCGATCGATCGGACCAGGTCGAGGATGCTCGCCCGGGTCTGCGGGTCGAGTCCGACGGTCGGCTCGTCCATCAGCACGACCTTGGGATCGTGCACGAGGCCGGCGGCGATGTTCAGACGCCGGAGCATACCGCCCGAAAACCCCTCGATTGGTTCGGTGGCGCGGTCGGCGAGGCTGACGCGATCGAGCACGCGAGAAATACGTGCGTCCAGATCGGCGCCAGACAGCCCGTAGAGTCGGCCGAAGAACTTCAGATTGTCACGCGCGGAAAACTCCGTGTAGAGCGCGACTTCCTGTGGCACCACCCCGAGCACGCGTCGGGCATCGACCGGCCGCTCGGCGATGTCGATGCCGTTGAGCCTGGCCTGGCCGGCGTCGGGCTTGACCAGTCCGCACAGGATGCCGATCGTGGTCGACTTGCCGGCCCCGTTCGGTCCGAGCAGTCCGTAGATCTCGCCGGCCGCGACGTGGAAGGCAATCCCCTTGAGTGCCTCGTTGTCGCCGAATTTCTTGCGGAGATTGGTGACAGCAATCACGGGCACCACCTGCGAAACATTCCCGAATGCCAAATCCCGCCGACTCTCAGGTGAGACGGCATCGCCCTCTCCCTTGTTCCAGGCATCGACACGCGCCAGGCGCAATTCGCTATTCTCTCGTGATCCTCGGCCGCATCAACGCCAGCATCGCCTGGACGCCGAGCACCGGGCCGGGGAGAATCACCAGAAACGCCCACTGCCAACCGATCCACGCGGCGACCATCGACGTGAGGCTGATGGAGAACATCGTCAACAGGAATCCCAGGCAGGTCTGCACCGTCAACGCGGTGCCGATGTAATCGTCCGGGCTTGTTTCGGCGACGATAGCCGAGAATTGCGCGGAGTCGGCGACCACCGAGAAGCCCCACACGGCCACCAGCAGCAACAGCACCAGGTACGGCGCGTTGAAGGCCGCCGCCGTCAACGCGCAGCAGGTCCCGCTCGCCATCATCGCCCAGGCCGCGACCCTCGCCCGGCCGACGCGGTCGGCCCAGAATCCGGCGACCACGCACCCGGCGCCGCCGGCGCCAAGCGCCACGAATGCGGCGAGCGACCCCAGGTGATCGGCCGCCGGCTGGCGCTGGAGGTGCATCGCGGCGGTGACGTAGAGTCCCACCCACGTCCACATCGCGTAGAGTTCCCACATGTGGCCGAGGTAGCCCAGGACGGCCAGACGGGTGCCCCGCCTGGTGAATACCGCGAGGGCCGCCGACGGATTGAACGGCGCGCTGGCCGACACATACGGGCCGTCGCTCACGGTGAGGGCCACGAGCACGCCTCCGGCGCACGCACACCAGGATGACAGCAGCATCATCGATCGCCACGATCCGTCGGACACCGCGGCGAGCAGGTACGGCAACGCCTTGCCCAGCGTCAGACATCCGATCAGGATCCCGAGCGCCGCGCCTCTGCGCTGTTTGAACCACCCGGCGGCAATTTTCATCGCGGGCGGATACACCAGCGCGAGGGCCGCCCCGGTCGCGAACCGCCAGGCCACCGCATCGAGGGCCGACGGCGCCACGGTGACCATCGCGTTGGCACCCGCGGCGGCGACGCACCCGATGGCGAACACCCAGCGGGCGCTCAGCAGATCGGCCAGATTCAACAGGGCGCTCACCAGCGTCCCGGCCACGAACCCGCCCTGCACGGCCATGGTGAGCCACGCGGTTTGCGCGCTGGTCAGGTGGTATTCGGTGACGATGCCCCGGGCCACCGCCGTGGCGGAAAACCACGGGGTCATGCCCAGCAGTTCGGCCACGCCCAGCAGCGCGAGCATGCGCCACGCCTGTCGTTGGTTTCCCATGTGCCGCAATAGTCGATACGATGGTCAGAGTGAAGTGATCATCCTACGCGATGAGAACCATGGAGAGCCAGCCCATCGACATCCCCTTCCGCAAACACACGTTGAGCAACCGCCTGCAGGTGATCATCCACGAGGACCATGCCTGCCCGCTGGCCGCCGTCAACCTCTGGTATCACGTCGGCTCGAAAAACGAGGTCGCCGGCCGGACAGGCTTCGCCCATCTGTTCGAGCATTTGATGTTCGAGGCCTCCAAGCACTTCGGCACGACCTACTTCGAATTGCTGCAGGAGGCGGGAGGCCAGATCAACGGATCGACCAGCACCGACCGCACGAACTACTGGGAGCTGGTGCCGTCCAACGCGCTCGAGCTGGCGCTCTGGATGGAGGCCGATCGGATGCGGCACATGCTGCCGAGCCTGACCGCCGAGTCGTTCGAGACCCAACGAGACGTGGTGTTGAACGAGCGGCGCCAGAACTATGAGAACCGTCCGTACGGCCTGGCCGTCATCGCGCTGACCGAGGCGTTGTTTCCTCGCGATCATCCGTACCACTGGATCACGATCGGCGCGCCGGCCGATCTTCGCGGCGCCACGCTCACCGACGTGCAGGCGTTTTTTCGGCAGTTCTATCACCCGGCCAACGCCTCGCTGGTGGTGGCGGGCGATGTCGATCCGGATCGCACCCTGGCGTTGGTCGAGTCGTACTTCGGCACGTGCCCGGCCGGCCCCGATTCTCCAGCGGTCGCACCGGCGCCCGCCTACGCGCTGGCCTCGCGCCGCGTCCTCGAGGATCGGGTCGAACTGCCGCGCGTCTACGCGGCCTGGCTCACGCCCGCCAACTTCGCCAGCGGCGATGCCGACCTCGATCTCGCCTCCGACATTCTCGCCGGCGGCAAGCCGTCGCGGCTGTATCGGCGCCTGGTGTACGACGAGCGCATCGCCACCGACGTCAGCGCCTCGCAGAGTTCCCGCGAGCTCGGCAGTTTCTTCGCCGTGACGGCGACGGCGGTGCCTGGCGTGAGTCTCGACGCGCTCGAGCACGCCATGGCGGCCGAACTCTCGAGGTTCGCGCAGCACGGGCCGACCGACGATGAAGTGACGCGGGCGAAGGCGCAGGCCGAAACCGCGTTTGTCTCTCGCCTCCAGCGCGTCGGCGGGTTTGGGGGGCGATCGGATCAGCTGAACAGCTACAACGTGTGGCTCGGCGACCCCGGCCGGTTCGGCTGGGACCTCGACCGCTACCGCACGTCGACGGCGCAGTCGATTCGCGAGAGCACGGCGCGCTGGCTGCGTCCGGATCACCAGGTGACGCTGAGCGTGGTGCCGACCGGGCGCACCGACCTCGCCGCGTCGGGCTCCGAACAGGTGGCGGTCTCATGAACACCGGGGTTCGTCGCGATCCGCCCGTGCCCGGGCCTGGCCAGCCGGTCGCCTTTCCTCCGGTGACCCGCCTGACTCTGGCCAACGGCCTCGCCGTCTGGTTCGTCGAGCGCCGGCAGTTACCGTTTGTCAGCGTGTCGATCCTGGTGCCGGCCGGATCGTCGGCCGACCCGGTCGAACAGCCGGGCGTGGCGTCGCTGTTGGCCGACATGCTCGACGAGGGCGCCGGCGGACGTTCGGCCATCGAGGTGCAGGAGGCCTTCGGCCGTCTCGGCACGTCGATCGACACCGACGCGGGTTTCGATGGCGTCCTGCTGTCGTTCGCGGTACTTCCCCGGCACGCCGCCGAGGCGTGCGCGCTGGCGGCCGACCTGCTGATCCGGCCGAGGCTCGGCGCCGACGATCTCGATCGCGTCAGAACGCTTCGGCTCAACCGGCTCCGCCAGTTGCCCAACTCGGCCGGCGCGCTGGCCGACCAGGCGTTCGGGCGGGCGGTATTCGGCGATCACCCGTACGGCCACCAGCCGTGGGGGCTGGTCCGGGCCATCGAACAGATGCGCGTCGAGGATCTCGCACGACTCCACGGCTCCACCTATCGCCCGTCGTCGTGCACGATGATCGTGGCGGGTTCGCTCGATCAGGCCGACGTGGCTCACGTGGCGGAGTCGGCGTTTGGTGCTTGGGCCGCACCCATGGCCCCCGACTTCCGGGGAGACACCATTGCCGCGGCAGTTCCGGCGCTCGCGGCTCCACGCCTCATCCTGGTCGATCGTCCCGGCGCCGCGCAGACCGAACTGCGCATCGGCCACCTCGCCGTATCGCGCCGCACACCCGACTATCACGCCATGGTGCTGTTGAACGCGATTGTCGGCGGGCAGTTTGTGAGCCGGATCAACATGAACCTGCGCGAACAGAAGGGCTACACCTACGGGGCGCACACCGCATTTGACCTGCGGCGCATGGCCGGGTCGTTCGTCCTGCAGACCAGCGTCCAGACCGATGCGACGGCCGACGCGGTGCGCGAATCGATCGCCGAACTGACCGCGATTCGACGCGACCGTCCGCCAACGGCACACGAAATCGAATTCGGCTACGCCACGCTCACCCGCGGCTACGCGCGGAATTTCGAGACGACCGGCCAACTCGCGCGGGCGCTGGGGCAACTGGCCCTCTACGACCTGCCCGACCACACCTTCGACCGGTTCGTCCCGGACATTCTGGCAGTGCGCGCCGACCAACTCGCGCAGGCCGCCGAGCGGCACCTGCGCCCTGAGGATCTCGTCGTGGTGGCTGTTGGCGATCGGGCGAAAGTGGAGTCGGGTCTCGCGCGCATCGGGTTGGGGGATCCGGTGGTCACGACGGTCGAGGTCTGACGCATCGCATCTTCTGCTTTACGCCACTCATCCAATTCGCTACACTTCGGCACGGGCCGTAACCACCACCATAAGGAGATCGCACCATGGCTGATCCGACCCCTTCCGGCGCACCCTCCAGCAATCGCGGAGTCATGATCGTATTGTCGTACCTGTGGCTGCTGGCCCTGGTGCCGTTGCTCACCGAAAAAGAAGATCAGGAAGTCCGCTGGCACGCCAAGCACGGGGTCGTGTTGATGGTGACGGAATTCGTGTTCTGGATCGTCTTCACGATCCTCACCAACATCCTCGCCTTTGCCACGCTGGGCCTGGGTTGCCTGGTGGCGGCGATCTATCCGCTGATCACGCTCGGCTTCCTCGCCCTGCACGTCTTCGCGATCATCCAGGGACTCAACGGCAAACGGCTGATCGTGCCGGTGGTCAGCGAGTACGCCGACAAGTTCTAGCGCGGACCTCGCGTGCCGCGATGAAACTGGCGTGGCCCGCGCGTGTGCTGGTGGGCCTGGTCTTGACGGCGGGCGTGTACGACGTGACACGCCCGCCGGTCCATCAATTCGGTTCGCGCGCCGCGGTGCTCGCGATCCAGGGCTACCAGGCCACCCTCTCACCGGTGCTCGGACAGATCGGCGTCCGGTGCCGCTTCAAACCTTCCTGCAGCCATTACGCCGCCGCGGTCGTGGCGCGCGACGGGCTTCTCCGCGGTTCGTGGCTCACCGCAAAGCGGTTGGCCCGTTGCGGACCGTGGACGCCGAAAGACACGCTGGACCCGCCCTAGCAGCCCGTGGTAGCGGCGCCCCGGAATTTCCGACCCGTGCGGTATACTCTGGGCATCGAGTGTGGAGTACCGCAACGATGCCGATCACACCACCTGTTGAAGACGGCCGCCGCGTGGATCGCGCAGCATGGTCCGTCGTCGCCATGGATGCTGGCGACTCGGACTTGGCATACTGGTTGTCGCGAACGCCGCAGGAACGGATCGCGGCTCTCGAGCAGGTGAGGCAGACCGTCTATGGCTACGGCTTCACTCCCTCCAGACTTCAGAGAGTTCTTGAGATCGTTGAACGACCAGGGCGTTGAGTACCTTGTGGTCGGCGGCTACGCCGTCGGCTACTACGGCTACCCTCGCGCCACGGCCGACATCGACCTGTGGGTTGCGATCCATCCTGACAACGCCAGCCGAGTCCTGCAGGCCGTTCACGCGTTCGGATTCGACCGGCCAGAACTGACGGTGGCGCTGCTGATGAAGCCCGATCAGATCATCAGAATGGGGATTCCCCCCTTCCGGATCGAACTGATGACCACGATCAGCGGGGTAGAGTTCAATCAGTGCTATCGGTCCCGAACCGTGGCGGAACTCGATGACGTGACGGTCTCGCTCATCAGCCTGGCTCACTTGAAAATCAACAAGCGAGCAGCCGGCCGCTTCAAGGACCTCGACGACCTTGAGCATCTGCCGTAGCTCCGCCATTCAGAAGGGACCAATCAACGGGCTGGTGGCCAGTCCCGACGGCGACGATGGCGCGACCGCATGCGCGGTGCCCGGCACCGGGACGCTGGCGGGCAGGCGGGCGCGATTTACGGCTGAGGCGTGAGGGGTTCGGGTTTCGGATCGAAGGCGTGCCGCGCGTCATGACGCAGCAAGACCCAGAACGCGTACAGCGCCAACGCGGTCCCGAACGGCAGAAAAAACAGATTGAGCACCGCCAGCGAGAGGCCGCCGAGCCTGGCCCAGTGCCGACGCCGTCGCGTCGCCTTGGCCGTAATCAGATGCGCGCCTCCCCAGAGCAACGCGCCAATCCCGAAGACGAAAAACGTAAAGGCCGTCAGACCCGCCACCACCCCGCCGTCGTACGCCGCATGTTGCGCCGAGGTGACCACCGCCAACGCGCCGAGGGCGAGCACAAGGATGGCCAGACCGGTCACCAGCGCGAGCGCGCCCCAAATCTGATAGAGCACGGCAAGCAGGTCCACGTGTCGAGTCATACGTCACGCTCTTCCAGTCTGCGCGAATCCGGGCACGGCCCCCCGGGCTCGACGCGACGATCCGGCGCGAGGCTCGCGCCCCGCACCAGCGGGGCACGACGCGAAGCGGCCGGGTATAGTATTGTGCCATCAGCGATGCGATCTGTGCTGCTGACATTTCTGCTGTTTCTTCCAGCCGCCGCTCAGGCCCAGATTCCCGTTCTCAACGTGTCCACCGCGCGCCTGTCGTTCATCACCTCGGGGACCAGTCCATTTCCACCCGCGCAGCAGGTGCGCATCAGGAATTCCGGAAGCGGGTCGCTCACCTGGCGCGCGACGACCTCGGCACCGTGGATTGTTCTCCAGCCGGCCGACGGCGGTACGCCAGGCACGCTGACAGTGACGGTCGACCTCGGGTCGCTGCCTGCCGGCGATTACAGCGGCCGAATCGTGGTCACCGCGCTCGGGGATGCGGACGATTCGCCAGCCGCCATCGACGTCGCGCTGACGCTGGTCGCGGCGGCCAAGCCCGCTTCGGAACCGGCTCCAGTTGCGCGGGAGGTGCCCTCGGCTGCCGCGGAGGCCCCCGCTGCGGACCGCGAGAGCCCATCGGGCCAGATCAGGCTGTCGGCGCCCATCGGATCGAGACTGCCGGTGACATCGGCGCTGGAGATCGGCGCACCGCCGGGCAGCCGGGCGGTTGCCTGGACCGCAAGGTCTGATCAACGGTGGCTGACGGTCGAGCCGTCGCGAGGGACCACGCCGTCGAGCGTCACGGTCCGGGCCGCCCCCGCGGACCTGAAGCCGGGCGAGGCGCGGGCCACCGTGCAATTCGTGGACAACGCCGGGACGCCGCTGCTGGTGGTGCCCGTGATCCTCACCATCGGCCGTGACGCGGTGGCCGCGGCCGCCGATCTGGCGATGTCGTCGGCGGGACTGCCACCAGCCACGCGCAATTTGCCGTACAGCCAGGCCATCCCGATCAAAGGCGGCACGCCTCCCTACGACGTTCGGCTGATCCAGGGACGTCTCCCGCCTGGCCTGTTCCTGGCGAACGGGGCGCTCTCTGGCGTCGCGCGCGTACCGGGCCTGTTTCAGTTCGTCCTGGGAGTGGCGGACTCGTCGGCGCCGCCTAAGAAGGTCGCGATGCCACTGGCGATTCGCGTGGTCACGATCTTCGCGGGCACAGCGCTCTCGGTGACGCCGCCGGCGGTCGGCCTCGCATTCGTCGCGACGCAACGGCCACCAGCGGCGCGTCTGGCCGTCTCGAGCGGAGGACAGCCGCTCGACTGGCATGCCACCACCGACGCGGCGTGGCTCAAGCTGGTGCCCAGCGACGGTGTGTCGCCCGGATTCGTCCAACTCGAAGTGAACGCGCAGGACCTCGCCGCAGGAACCTACGTGGCCACCGTCACGGTGATGATGGAAGGCGCGCCGAACAGCCCGGCCAGAATTCCCGTGCAACTCACGGTGCGGAAATAGGAGGTCGGATGCCGGGGACCGACGATGAGATTCGCGCCAAAGAGTGTCCCGTCTGCTTCGACACCATGCGCATCCACACCCGCGAACGGTTCGAGCGCATTCCGGGCAGCGGCCAGACGGTCCGCCTGGTCGTCAGGCAGTGGGAATGCCCCGACTGTTCCCACGAAGAAGTTGAGGACGAGGACGGGAACGGGTAGGAGAACCGACCGCGCGAGTAGCCAACCAGAGGCACCGAAGATGCGACCGCCGGTGCGGCCAGACCCGGATCGAGGCCAGACAGGAGCGCGAGGCGGCCGTGAGGACGACACCGGCGCGCCGAGCGCTAGCGCGCGCCAAGCCTCAGCAGGATCTCCCGACGGATGTCGTCGTCGAACTGGTCGAACGCCATTGCCACCTCGCATTCGTCGCACAACACTTCGAATACCGCAGGGCGGTTCTCTTCGGCCACGTTGACGTCGACGCCTTCCAGTTGGACCACGTGCATCTGCAGGGTCTTCACGAGAAAACTCTTCGCGTTGCCGCAACTCGGGCACGCTACAGCCATTGTTTGCTCCTTCATGCGCAGGTCCGCCCCGCGCCATCCTCTGATTGTATGGAATGGCAGGTGATTGAGGCAATCAAGATCTTCGGCGCCCGCCTGTGAGGTATATTCGTCGGACTGGCATCGGCTGGCTCACCAGCCCTGTCCCGGCGTTCTGGAACATGCGCGAGATGAGCACCATGACTTACGAAATCCGATCGGAACAACGGGGCGGGCACTGGGTCGCCTGGATCGTCAGGACGCCTGGCGGCAAGCCGGATCAGTCGATCCTGCTGGTCGGCCGAACGAAAGCAGAAGCCGAAAAGCGCGCCGACGACTGGGCCAGCGGGCGCTCGCACTAACGCGGGCGAGGGCGTGCGCGCCGCGTTCGCTCAGTCCGGGTACACCAGAATCCCCCGAACGGCCGCCCCGGGACACAGGGTTCGCGCCGCGCCCACGTACAGGTCGAGTTGCCGTTGGTCGGTGTCTCGACGGCTGCCCGTTTTAAAGTCCACCACCACGACCTCGCCCTCTGGCGTCCGCGCCAGGCAATCGATGACACCCCGAAGGATTCGGCCCGGCGCCGCATCGGACACCAGCGACACGGGCACTTCGTACTCGCAGGTGGCCCGCTCCAGAATCGTGGCGAGGTCGGGCTGGCTCCGCATGCGTCGATAACGCTCAACCGCTTGCGCGACCGCGGCGTCGGCGTGCTCGGCGTGCAGCCTGTCCTGCTGGTCGAGCAGCGCGGCCGCCCGCTCGGTCAACGCGCGAACGTCGTCGGTGCGCACCCCAAACTGGAACAACTTGTGGACGATCCGGCCCGCCACCAACCGGTCGCGATCGCGCGCGCCGCCTCCGGCCGGATCGCGGGCGGCGTCGGGCGACACGGCGCGGGTGACCGCGACGCGAATCACCGCGTCGGCTGGATCGAGCTGGTCGAAATCGTCGTCCGCGGCGGGCGCGCGGCCGGACGACACGACCAGATCCGGCATCGATCCCACCGGTGTCTCACCGACCGACTCTGTCGGAGCGCCGTCTGTCCGGGCCGCGTCTGTCCCGGTGGTCTCTGTTTGGGTGGCGTCGGCGTCTGGCTGCACGACAGCGTCGGTCGATGCCCCGCGGCACCGGCGGAACCGGTGCACGCGTCCCGATGAGGCCCGCCAGAGAATCTGGCCGCCGTCGGGACCCGGGCGTGCGGCATCCGCCACGGCCTCACACAACGTTGTGGGCATCACGCTGGCCAGACTCCCCCGCCTGGTGGTCATCACTCCCCGCGTGGTGGTCGACGTCAGGTAGAGTCGATCGCGGGCACGCGTGATCGCCACGTAGAGGAGACGCTTGATTTCTTCGTCGTCGCGGTCGGCCGCATCGTCGTCGAACTCGGCGTGGAAATCGCCAACCGCAACTGCTTCGTCGTCGGGCGCGTTGGGCGCAATGCGAATCGGGTCGGGCGCGCCGCCACCCGCTCCCCGCGAGAGATCGACGAGGAAGACGACGGGAAACTCGAGGCCCTTGGCCGAATGCACCGTCATCAGGCCCACCGCGTCGAGCGCGTCCACCACGGCGTTGGATTCGTCGCCCGCCGACAACTGGTCGAGCGCGTCGGCGAGCCTGGCCAGCGTCAGGTACCCGCGGTTCTGGATCCGGCGAATCAACGCCCGCATCTTCTTGACGTTTTCGCGGGCCTGCTGCGCGCGCGGGCCGCGGAGTTCGTAGATGTACGCCGTCTCGGCGAGGATCCGATCGACTAACTCGGCCGGCGGGATCCGATCGGCCAGGGCGAGCCATTCGCGGACGCTCGTGCGGGTCGCGTGCATCACGGCCCGGTCTTCGTCGTCCAGATCGCCAAAGGCGGCCGGGACGCGGTGGTCGGTCAGCGCCGCCGCCAGCGCCGGTGCCAGACGTTGGAGCCCGGGGTCGGACACGCGCACGAAACGCGACCGGAGCAGCGCCGCGGCGCGCAGGTTCGACGCCGGGTCAGCCAGATACCTGACGAGCACGGTGAGGTCGACAATTTCGTCTTCGTCAAAAAACCCGAGGCCTTTGTAGACATACGACGGCAGTCCGCGCGCATCGAGCGCGCGCTCGACATCCTTGTGGCTCGAGCGGGTCCGAAACAGAATTGCGACGTCTGCCGGCTTCATCTGGCGATAGACCCCGGTTTGGCGGTCGCGAACCGTGGCCTCCTTCAGCAGGCGGCTGATTTCGGCGGCCACCTCCGTCGCGCACGTGCGGGCGTCTTCGGCTGCAATCACGCCAATGACGGGGTCGGCGGCCCCGGCGCCTTCGTCCCGATCGACCGGAAACGCGTCCCGGTGATCGTACCGGAAGGCATCGGACCGGCCTGGAGCCTTGGTCACCTCGAGGAACACGTCGTTGCAGAATTCCAGGAGCGAGGGGACCGACCTGAAGCTCTGGCGGATGTTGTGGAGCGGGGCCTCGCCCACGCGAAGCGCGGCAATCGCCTCGGCGGCTTCGTCCAGCACGGCGACGTCGGCATCGCGAAATCCGAAAATGGATTGCTTGCGATCGCCGACGATGAAGATTGAGGGGCGAAGCGGCGCCTCGTCGGCCAGGCCCATGCCTTCGCCCCAGGCCCGCACCAACTGCAGCACCAGCCCCCACTGGGCGCGCGAGGTGTCCTGGAACTCGTCGACCAGCAGATGGTGGTAGCGGGCTTCGAGCAGGAACCGGCTGCGGGCGAACTCGTCCATCTGCTGCAGGAGGCTCCCGGCGCGAACCAGCAGTTCGGCAAAATCGAGCACGCCGTGCAATTCGAGCGTGCGTCGGTGATGCTCGACGGCGAGGCGGAACACGTGCCACACCCCTCGCGACACGACGGCGTTGAGATCGCGGCGGAACGCGCGGATGGCGTCGTCGATGGCGGGCGCGATCGCGGCCACCCGCTGCTGGTGCGTCTTACGCCCCGCCTTGGTCGAGAAGCATCCCGCGTCGTATTCGGCGGACAGGCGTTTTCGGGGCTCGCCGGCCTTGGTCAGGAAATAGCTGCTCACGTGATCGATCAGGTTGCGGAACAGCGCCGGGGCCATCACGTCGGCGTCGGGAGGCGGCGCGGTTGGCAGCGCGCGTATGGATCGGGCGAGCAGGCCGAACCGGGGATGCCCGACGGGCCCTTCGCCAAGGAACGCGTCGAGTCCCCCGGGCACACCAGCCAGCGCGTCACCCAGGCGCCGCGCCCCGATCGCACACGCGCGGGCCACCGTCATCTCGCGCGGCCCCGAGGCGAGGACGCGCTGCAGGACGCCGGCCGCTACCTGCCGTCTGCCGAGCAAGGCCGCCAGTCCCTTGCGCAGGCGCGCTTCGCCCACTTGCGCGAACAGCAGGGCCACGTCTTCGTGCGTCCGGGCCAGGCTGCGCGCCGTTCTCAACGCCCCGTCGAGCGACTCCTCGACCAGGCGCGCCATCTCGGTCTGGTCGGCGACCTGGAAATCCGGATCCAGATCGGCCTCGAGCGGGAATTCGCGCAACAGCAGCAGGCAGAACGCATCAATCGTGCAGATGCCAATGTCACCCAACCGGTCGCGCAACGTCTGCCAGCGCGCGGCATCCTCGGCGCTCTGGGTCGATAATCGGCGCAGGTGGTCGACAATGCGCTCGCGCATCTCCGACGCGGCCTTCCGGGTAAAGGTAATGGCCAGAATGTTGGCCGGATCGACCCCGCTCCTGATGAGGTTGACGTAGCGACCCACCAGCACGCGTGTCTTGCCGGTACCGGCCGACGCCTCGAGCACCACGTTTCGGCTCGGATCAACGGCCGCGGCTCTGGCCTCCGCGTCAATCTCGGGCGCGCGTCCCGACGGCACGGGAGATGGTCCCGGATCGCCGTTGACGTTAGGTGTCACCAACGTAGTCCTTTCGGCACACCGCCACGTACGGACAGCGGGCGCACGTCCGCCGCTCGTGCGGCGCGGGAGGGAACACGCCTCGCTCGATCAGATCCACCACCCTCAGTATCCGCGCCTCGCCCTCGGCCAGTGCCGCGTCGAGTCCGGCTTGGTTTTTCGCCAGCGGCACGAACGGCGTCTTGCCGAAGGCAATGTACGCCGCTTCGGCCGGGCGCCAGGATCGGCCCAGGTGGCCCTCGAGTTTCTGGGCGGCGCTGGCCGCATACGCCGGAAGCTGGACGACCCTGGCAAGCGCCGGGGCGCGCGACAATTTGTAGTCGAACAGCCGGAACGTCCCGTCGGCCAGCAAGTCGATGCGGTCGGCAGTGGCTCGAAGGGACACCACGCGCGGCTCGCCTCCCGATCGCAAGCGGATGGGTGCGTTGAGCGAGTACTCCATCAGCCGCTCGACCACCGACGTGGGCCGTTCGGCCTCGATCCGGAAGACCACGTCGCCAAAGCCGGACGCGACCGCCGATCCCATCAGGCGCGCGCGCTGCAGCGCGGCATCGGATTCGGGGATGTGCGCGAGACGCTCCTCGGCGATCTGCGCGAAGCGGGCACGGGCCTGGTCGAGATTGTCCCAGGTGATCGCGCCGTGGCCTTCCTGCTGCCACGCCTCGTAGAAGTGCTGCAGCACGTCGTGCACCAGCTTGCCTTGCGCCCGCGGCCCGAGCGATTCCTCGTCGTCAGGATCCTCCTCGAGGCGAAGTACGTGGCTCGCGAAAAACGCGAACGGACAGGACAGGTACTGGTCGAGCGCGCTGACGTTGTAGGCCGCCAACCGCGGATCGATCGACTGGCCGTGGAACTGCGGCCGAGATCCGGGGTTGCGGCCGAGACGGATCGAGAGCCAGGTCGCCGCCGGTCCGCCCAACGCGTCGGGGCAGATCGGGTCGGTCAGCAGGGCCTCCTCGACCGACACGCGCGAATCGGAGACCGCGGCGTCGCGCAAAACCGACCAGCCTCCATCCGACAGGGTCTCGAGAAACGGCGACGGTTCGACGATCGCATCGTCTTCGAGCGTGAAGGTCGACACCGCCACCTCGCGCGACGACGATCGCAGCAGATCGGCGAACGCGGCGCGCTCGGCTGCCCGGGCGTCGGCCTCGGCCGGCCAGCCAAGCTGCGACAGCAGGCCGGCCGGATAAAAAATGCTTCGCCGTTCCGAGCCCGGCCATTCGCGTTGGGTTACTCCCACCACGTACAACCGATCGAAGTCGCCGAAACGGGCCGCGTCGGCGTCCAGCAGCCGCACGCCCGTGTGGCCCTGCTGCGGCGCAAAGGTCTGCTGGCCAATCCAGCGGCGGACCGCCGCCGCCACCTCGGCAAAGGGCCGTGGTTCGTCGTCGTGCTGCCGATGCGCATCACGCAGTCCGCGAAGGCAGAGCAGGACGGCGGATCGCGCCCGCATCAGGCGTTCGCGCGTCGGGTCGGCGACCGCGACCGGGCGCTCGTTGGTCGTCAAAAACGTCAGCAACGCGTCGATGTGCGACGAGGGCGACGAGGGCTGCGTGAGCGGCTCCAGGTGATTGGCGATGCGCACCGCCACGCCACACGCCGGCTGCGGCGATGAACGCCGGCCAGATCCACTGGCGCGCGGGGTCGGCGGCGAAGCAGAGGACCAGGCCTCGGCGAGTGTGCGGAGTTCTGCCGCATCACCCAGGAACCGCGCCTCGCTCAACGCGCGGTCGAAACCGGCGACGTCGGCCGCCGACAGCCTGTGGCCATTCGCGCCGAACTCGAACACCGGAGAACGGAGCAATCCGACCAGCGCCGTGCGAATGAAATGGCTCTCGACGCATTCGAAGACCAGGTCGAGGGCGGACGCATATGGCTCCGAGGCGAGCGGCAGCGCGTCGAACGCCTCGTACGGCACACCCGCAGACGGAAACAGCCGGCTCGCCAGGTAGACGTACGGCAGCGGCCGCTTGAACACCACACCGGTGCGTTGCAGCCCGGGGGCGGATCCGGCGGCGCGGGCGTCACGCTTGATGCGCCTGGCGACCTCGCGCAGTTCCTCTTCCCGGTCTCGAGCCACTCGGTAGAGGGGCGCATCCGGCCCGGGTGGCGCGATCAGCGCCGGGATGGATCCGGGCGGGGTGCCGGGCCCGGAGGTTTCGTCGATCCCCGGCAACGCATCGCGAAGCCGTGTGAGCCACCCCGCCTGAAGCGCGGCGTCGGTGGCGACGATGTCGAGGCGCGCCAGGCCCGACTGCCGCGCCAGCAGGTCGAAATCCGCGGGCCAGAGGCCGTGGGCGTCTCCCGCCTTGTCGGCCACGGCGACCACGACGTGATCGAATCGAGACGCGGGCGCGGCCAGCAGGCACTCGCGCATCCGGTGCTCGTCGAACGCGCCGGCGGCCGCCAGCCTGTCCTGATAGCCCCGAAACGAAGCGGCCATGAACCGGGTCTGTGCCAGAAGGCGGACCGCCCCGCGATCGGTGTCGGCTTCTCGTGCGAACTGGTCGCCCATCAGCCGCTCGAAGTCGTCGACGGCCCGCAGGTTGCGGCGCAGCGCGTCGTAGAAGGCCAGCATCTCGGCGACGATGCCCGGGCGGAGCGTGAAGGGAGGCACCACGCCGTCGGCGATCGCCGCGCGTGCCGCGGACCCCAACAACACCTCCCGCTGGTGGGGCGACGGGCATGGATGGTCGAACGCGAGCCCCTCGTGCTGGAGCGCCAGCCACTGATCGCGAGTCACCAGATGCGGAAGCACAATCGCGCCGCGCCCCGCGGCGAACGCGCGGTCTTCGAACAGCCGTCGCAACTGCTCGGCCGCGGTCTGCGTAGGCACGATCACCGCACGGGCTCTCGGAGCAAAGAGGTCGCCGGCCAGGGCCAGATCGACGAGGCGGTCGCGGAACTGCCGCAGGTCGCGCGCCCGGACCAGCCGCGTCGATCGAGGGGTAATCACCGGGGTTTGGGCGGCGCGAAAAACGCGCTGATGTCGTCGCGGGATCTCGCCACCAGCAGCAAGGCCCCGGCCGCCGCTGCCGACCCATTGCGGGCGGCTTCCAAGTCGGCGTTGGTGACGGCGAGGCGACGCGTGTTGATCGCGGCCTGCATCAATTGCACCGCGCTCACCAACGCTTGGTGAGAGGCATGCAGTTGGTCGGGCGGCGCGAGAAACGCCAGCGCGACTCTCGCCTCCCCAATCCGGCGGTCGGCCTTCTCGAGGTCGCGAAGATCGGGGCCCGACATCGACCGGATGGCTTCGATGGTCGCCCTCACCTGATCCAGCAGCCGCCAACTGGACGCCACCCCCTCCCGGTAGACGCGGTACGTTTCGTCGCGATAGGTCCACCGATCCAGGTCGAGCCGTCGCTGTCTGGTCGTTTCCACGCGAGCCTCGAGCGCGGCGACGAGCGACTGGAAATCGCCCGGGCGTCGCCGCCCCAGCGTGTCGTCTCTGCGCCGCGCGTCGGCCAGCACGCGCTCCACGCCCGTGACGTCGACTCGCGCCACGCGTTTGTCGGCCGCACGCAGGGCGCGCGAGACGAACTCGCGGTACTGACGATCGACTTTCGCCGCGGCCTTTTCGTCGCTGGCCACCCGACGCCGCATCGATGCCGCCCAGTCGGAACCGCCGCCGGACGGCAACCGCGAGAGCGTCGTCAGAATCGCCGCCTGCAGCGACATCCGGTCGGCCGCCACGTCGGTGGTTCGGGCCGCCTCGGCCGCCAGTTCGATCGATTCCTTCGTCGTCGGCGGCGGCAGCACCGCGCCGGTGGGCGGTTCGATGGTCGCGACCAGGTCGATGGAAAAGTGCCGTTCGCCCGCGTCGGCGCGCAGGCCGGCAATGGTCTCCTCGACGGCAGACGCCAGATCGCGGACGTCGGTGGCCCGGTACCCGAAGTGCTGCGCGGGCCATTCGACCAGACGCCGTCGCGCTTCCTGGGCCGCGGCCAGCCTCGCCACCGCGTCTCGCGAGAACGCAATGGCGGTCAACGCCCGGGCCATTTCGTCGGTCAATGCCTTGTAATCGGATTCGCCGCGCGTCTGCGCGTAGCGCTGGTACCGCACGGTATCGGCGTAGGCATTGGTGCGCTCCCAGTCGATCAGCGCGGCCGGAAGGCTCATCATCTGCAGCGCGCTCGGCTCGTTTGAATCCCCCAGCGCGAGGGTAAAGACGACGCGGTCGCCGACGCGTGCGCACTCGCCCCAGCTGACCAGCGGCGCGCCGCTCTTGAGGAACAGCCGGAACAGCATCGGGCCGGGGGCGGTCTGCGCCGAGGCGCCCACCGCGCCCCACAAAAGCATGGCGGCGGCGAGCCATCGGCAGCTCCCGAAGACACGCCGGATCCAGCCGGCGTCGCACTCAACGTTGAACGGCATGCGCGGGGCTCTTGAATGTCATCAACTTGGCAAGCGTAGTGCGGGGTCTGCGGAGCGTCAAGCGGCTCGGGACCGGCCGGACGTTTCCGGCTCTGTTGAAAACCTGTGGAACAGAAAAGGAAAGCCTGTGGATGATCGGCTAACGATCACGAAACTTCGAGGCCCGCTTTGGCGGGGGGAGGTTTCGTCGCTGTGGATGCCACCTTCGCGCGCATCTTCGCTTGATCGCCCCGGCAGAACGCATAGAATGCAGGAGCCTTCTGAGCGAGTCTTCGGGGCGGCGGTCATCACTGATGGCAATGGCAATTCATCGTTTCGAAAAGGAAATCGGCGGCCAGGTCTACGTCATCGAGGCGTCGGCGATTCACGCCGACCGATGGCGCGCGCAGATTGCGCGCCGGCCCGGCATGGCGTCGGCCCTGATGCCCTTCTACGGGGCGACGCCCGACGCGGCAGCGACCCGATTGATCCAGTGGCTCTCGCTCGCCCACCGCGTGTCGCCCGACGCCGCCAAGTAAATCCTCCGCTCAGGTTGGATGACACGGACCGGCGATTCCGCCGCGTCACATTGCGAGGTATATTCACCGCTATGAACACGCTGCGATTCCCGCTCGTGGTGGCCTGCCTGGCGGTGCTGCTCGGCTGTGTGACGATCGCGCAGGCGGCCGAGTTGCCCCGCGTGCGGCTGGTGGCCACCGGCGGCACGATTTCGAACCGGACCGGATCCCGCCTGACGGCCGGCGAACTGGTCGCGACCATTCCCGACGTGCAGCGCGTCGCCCGGACCGAGTTCGAGCAGTTCGCCAACGTCTCGAGTACCGAGATGACGCTCGACCAGTGGCTCGCATTGTCGCGTCGTCTGAACGAACTGTTCGCCAAAGACGCCGAACTCGGCGGGCTCGTGGTCACCTCGGGTACCGACACGCTCGAAGAACTCGCCTACTTCCTGCACCTGACGGTCCGCGACGACCGGCCCGTCGTGGTCGTCGGATCAATGCGCAATCCCAGCACGGTCGGCTTCGAAGGCGCCGCGAACCTGCTCGAAGCCTTTCGCGTGGCCGCCGACCCCGAGGCCCGCGGCAAGGGCGTGCTCGTGGTGCTGAACGACGAAATCAACTCGGCGCGCGAGGCGACGAAGACCGATGCGTTGCGGCTCCAGACGTTTCAAAGTCGGCCCGCCGGGGTGCTTGGCGTCGTCGATGCGGATCGCGTCGTGTTCTACCGCAGCACGCTGAAACGGCACACCTCGCGCAGCGAGTTCGACGTCTCGACGATCGTGGCGCTTCCGCGCGTCGACGTGCTGACGACCTATCAGGGCGCCTCCGGCGATCTGATCAAGGCCGCCGTCGAGCTTGGCGCGAAGGGGATCGTGGTCGCCGGGGCCGGGGCCGGGTCCACCACCACCGCGCAGGACGAGGCGATCGCGTCCGCCGCGGACAACGGGGCGATCGTCGTCGTGACGACACGCACCGGAAGCGGACGCGTCGCCGCCCCGCCGCGCCGCGAGCGCAGCGCTCCGATTGCCGGAGAGGATCTGCAACCGGTCAAGGCCAGAGTCCTGTTGATGCTGGCGCTCACCAGGACCAGCGACCCGGCAGAGATTCAACGGATGTTCACCCAGTACTGACAGACCCGCGCGCCAAGATCGGCCTGGACCAGACCGACTGGCTCCCGGATGCGGGTTTAAGTTAGAATGAAATTTCCTTCGTCTGTGGGCCAGTAGCGCAGATGGGAGCGCGCGTGAATGGCATTCACGAGGTCACGGGTTCGATCCCCGTCTGGTCCACCACCTTTCCTTTTCGTGTCGTATCCCGACGTCAGATTCTCTCTCGCAAGCCGTAGGACTCGTGCACCTCGACGCGGCGGATGAAACGCGCCGCAGAAAGACCAGGCCGTATGGATGTCTCCGATTGGCAAAAACGAGCCGGCGGAGTGATCGACGTCGGTCACATGCCGTCATTCTCCCTGAAAGGACGAGGCGGTTCGCTCGGCCGGGTCGCGCTGGTCCTGGTCGGCGTCTTCCTGCTCTTCTCGACCTATTACCAGGTGAGCCCCGACGAAGTCGGCATCGTCCAGCGGTTCGGCCGGTACGTCGGCAAACCCGAGGAACCGGGCCCCCATCTCAAGATCCCGTTGATCGACCAGGTGACCAAAGTGCCGGTGCAGCGCCAGCTGAAGGCGGAGTTCGGGTTCCGCACGGCCACGGCCGGGGTGCGTTCGACGTTCGAAGAAGGCACCGACGAAACGCGCGGCGAATCGCAGATGCTCACCGGCGATCTCAACGTGGCGGTGGTCGAGTGGATCGTGCAGTACAAGGTGAAAGACCCGTACAAATACCTGTTCCGGGTCCGCAATCTCGACTCGACCAACCGGCGCACCGAGACCACGTTCCGCGACATGAACGAGGCGGTGATGCGAGCCGTGGTGGGCGACCACAGCGTCAATGAAGTGCTCACCGTGGGGCGCGAGATCATTCAGATCGAAGCGAAGACGCAGTTGCAGTTGCTGTGCGACCGGTACGAAACGGGCCTCGAAATCCTGCAGATCGTGTTGCAGGACGTCAATCCGCCCGACAAGGTGAAGCCGGCGTTCAACGAAGTCAACCAGGCGATTCAGGAAAAAGAACGCCTCATCAACGAGGCCTGGGCCGACTACAACCAGACCGTGCCCAACGCGCGCGGCGAGGCCGAGCGCGCCATCCGCACCGCCGAAGGCTACGCCCTCGAACGCGTCAACAACGCGCGCGGCGATGTGTCGCGCTTCGTCAACATCTATGACGAATACCGCAAGGCGCCCGAGGTCACGCGCCGGAGGCTCTACCTCGAGACCCTCAACGACGTACTGCCCAAGACGGGCCGCAAGCTCATCGTCGACGCGAACATGAAGGGCCTGTTGCCCCTGTTGAACATGGACACCATCAAGCAGGAGGCCAAACAGTGAAGACCCCGTTTATCGGCGTCGTCGTCTTCGTCGGCCTGCTGACCCTGTCGGGGGCGGTCTACACGGTGGACGAAACCGAACAGGCGATCATCACCCAGTTCGGCGAACTGGTCGGACTCGCACACACCGATCCCGGCCTGCACCTGAAAATCCCGTTTATCCAGCAGGTGATCCGGTTCGACAAGCGCTGGCTCGAGTGGAGCGGCGATCCGACCCAGATCGTCACCAAGGACAAGAAGTTCCTGTGGGTGGACACCTACACCCGATGGCGCGTCAAGGATCCGATCCTGTTCTACCAGCGCGTGCGCGACGAGCGTGCGGCGCAGTCGCGGCTCGACGACATCGTCGACGGCGACACGCGCAACGTGGTGGCCAGCAACGATCTGATCGAGGTGGTGCGCACCACCGACCGGAAGTTCGCCGAGATCGAAGAAACCGCCGACATGGGCACCGCCGAGGCGAGCAAACCCATCACGACGGGACGCACCAAGATCACGCAGGCCATCCTCGACAAGTCGCGGCCCATCGTCGCCGAATTCGGCATCGAACTGGTCGACGTTCAGATCAAGCGCGTCAACTACGTGCAGGACGTCCAGCAGAAAGTGTTCGAACGGATGATCTCGGAGCGGCGGCGGGTGGCGGAACGGTCGCGCTCGGAAGGCCAGGGGAAGGCCGCTGAGGTGCGCGGCCAGAAGGAACGCGAACTGAAGGGCATCCAGTCGGAAGCGTACCGCAAGGCGCAGGAGATCATGGGAAAGGCCGACGCCGAGTCGACCCGGATTTACGCCGAGGCGTACAGCCGCGACCCGGAGCTCTATCAGTTTCTCAAGACGATGGAGACGTACAGGAAGACGTTCGCGCAGGACACGACGCTGATCCTGTCGACCGACGGCGAGTTCTTCAAGTACCTCAAACAGAGCCGATAAGGCGCACGTAGTCCTCGGGTGTATCGATGTCGGCATACGCGCCGGCATCGTCGATGGGGACGTCGAGAACCTCGGCGGCGTGGGCGCGGACGACGGCTTTCGCCCCGAGGGCCGGGTCCGCGCGCAGCAAGTCGTCGAAGACGGCCCGAGCAAACAGCACCGGGTGTCCGTGCCGGCCGTCGTTGGCCGGGCGGACAATGGGCGCGTGGGTGCGGCGGTACGCCGCCAGCACGGCCTCCACCGTCGAACTGGCCACCAGCGGCACGTCAACCAGACCGACCAGCACCGCCTCCACGCCAGGCCTGTCGGCGATCGCCAGCCCCGCGATCAGCGAGGAGAGTTGACCCTCGGCGCGCCGGAGATTTTCAACGACCCGCGCTGGCAAGCCCGCCTCCGACAGCTTCGCCTCGATCACCTCGCGATCAGGACCGGTCATCACGACGAGATCGCCGATGCCCGCGGCCACAAACGAGCGTGCCAGTCGTGTCACGAAGACGTCGTGGCCAACCGGTAGAAGCGCTTTGGGCCGCCCCATTCTGGTGGAGGCTCCTGCGGCGAGAATCATGCCAATGATCATGATGTGCGTATGGTACCTCGTGAATCCGTCGACATGGCAGCCGCCCACGGGCTGACAGCAGTCCACCACCTACGATGTTGACGCGCGCGTGCCGAACTGGACCCACCGGGGCGTGAGTTTGAGCGAACCAGGATTCCGAGGCCGGGCGCGAGCACCGTCTGGCGGCGCCCCTGGGAATGGCGATAACGGCTTGACTTCCATTACCGATGCCCCTACACTGGCGGCAATTCCCAACCCGATTGGCCCATCTGGGCTTCGTATTCGTCGCGAATGTCCGGTGGTCGGGTCGTAGTGTGGGAACCCCAGGGCGGGCCTGGGCAACATCTCTTCGGAGGACTAGGATATGCCAAGCGGGACCATCGCACGCCTGCTCATCGACAAGGGATTCGGGTTTATCCGCGATGAGAACGGCCTCGAACACTTCTTCCACCGCAGCTCCGTGAGGGGCGCGGTCTTTGAACTGCTGCGCGAAGGCCAGCGGGTGGAATTCGTCATCGAGGAGTCGCAGAAAGGGCCTCGGGCCGGCGACGTTCGCCTCGTCGAAGGCTAACTGTCAGGAAGACAAACCGGCTCTGGAGCGAGATCGCCCGAGCCGGTTTTGTCGCTTTCGATCGTCGCGCGTCGTGATCGTTGCCGCCGGCCCCCACCGCGCGAGCCTGTCTCACGAGCTCCCAGCGCGCCGCGTCGCTCAGCTCCTCAGCCATCCCGGTTCAGCCGGGGCGCGACTGATCCGTACTCCGTTTTGCTATAGTCTTCAACGGAAGCGAACGGGGCCCGGTGGCCCTCCCGGTCTTCAAAATCGGTCGCTCCCCGCTACCCGCGGGGGGGCTGGGTTCGACTCCCAGGCGCTTCCGCCATTCGACTCGGCCCGTGAATCGTGAGGGCCTCGCTCATGGCAAGCCATTCGACTCGCGCGCGCGAGGCTCACGGGACAACCGGGCCGAGGCGGATGGCCCTGAGCGACCCTGAGCGAGCGCACGTATCCGCGCGAGTCGAAGGGGAGTCGAAGGGCCAGACATCAGCGCCTGGCACCGAACCCTGCGTCGTTTACATCCTCAAGTGCGCCGACGGCAGCTTCTACGTCGGCTCGACATCCGACGTGGCCGAGCGCGAGCGGATTCACAACGAAGGGTCCGTCACGAAGCGTGGCGGCGCGATCACCCGTGCGAGCGTCAGGTGCTGACCGTCGTGCAAGACCACGGCGTCTTCAGGAATCCGCACCGGCCTCTTCATGGGCGGGTGCTGACCGGGCCTCCCGCCTGGTCCTGGCCCACGGCCAGTGCCGCGGCTTCCCGTTGGGCCAAATCCGGGCGGGCCAAACGGCGCCGACACATCCTTCGACACCAGAAACAACACATCGTCATAACGCTGCCAGTCATCTGGGCGCAGCGCCGACGTCTGCGCCACATGCGTGTGCAGCACCCACGCCGCGTTCCATTCGATGCCGTGCTCCGCGACAATCAGCGTGCGCGCGGGCCTCGAGATGTCGGCTGAGAGGGATTTCATCTCTTCGTATGCGCCCGAACTGAGGGGCCGCCACACGACTGCGGTGTACGGCACTCCGGGGCCAATGACGGCAAGACACACGAGAACCGTGAGCGCGTGGCGGAGTCTCCGGCGCTCGACGTGGAGCAGCGCAAACATCGCCACGACAATCGCCGGCAGCAAGGCGATGAGCGCCAGCCTCAGGGCGGCGTCACCGTGCACGATCCACGGCCCCGTCATCACCACGATCGCCAGCACACTGCCGGACACCAACGCGATCTGCGCGTCGGTCAATGCGTCGCGCCGTTTCCAGACCAGGCGCAACACCCACGCCGCCAGACCTCCCAGGGCCGCCAGATGTGCGACGGTCGTGGCCACGATCATGAATGACAACCCATGATAAGCGGGCGCCACGGGACCGGACATCGAAGGGAGCGGAGCCTGTTGGCGCCACAGGAACGCGGCCGGGTCTGTCAACGCACCTGCCAATCGCTCGACGCGCGCGGGATCGAACATCCAGAAGACCAGACTCTCGGCTGCGCAGACAATGGCCATCGACCCTGCGATCGCCGGGAGCGTGGCCGTGAATGGGGGTGCGCTCGAACGGGTGACGTACACGGCGCAGATGCACGCGGCCACCACCAGCGCCACGCCGAACACGCCGACATGCGTGAACCCCAGAAGCGCGAGGCACAGTACCGTCGCGCCCAGAGTCCCACGCGACGGCCGCTCCATGCAGGTATGCAACGCCCACAGCATCCCCGACAGCCACACCAAGGCGAGGGCGTTCTTGTCGATGTTGCCCGTCATCGCCAGCGCCGGTCCGCCACACGACACCATGGCAGCCGCGGCCAGCGGCGAGAGGGATTCGGGACGTCCGGCGCGGGCACTCCACGTCCGGCCGAGAAGGAACACGGGCACCGCCGCCAACGGCGGCAGCAGCGACACACACAGCTTCACCGCGAGGGCAACGGAGTCGTCGAGACCCAGTCCCGCAACGTGCTGGAGCAACCACGCCACGCCTGCCTGCAGCGCGAAGGTGAGCGGGAAATCCGGCAGGCCCAGCGCCCCCTTCTCGATCAACGATCGCGCCTGCACCAGTCCGTAGGCGCCGTTGACGCCTGGCATCTGCTCCGCGCTGAACACGATCCAGCCTCGCGCGCACGCGCCGGCCACGACGATGCGGAAGAGCATCCGCGTCGCGCTACGGGTCCGCTCAGAAATCAATCGACACTCCCAGTGACGGAATCCGAGGCAAGGTCGAACCGAAGTGCGGGAACGCCTGGTCCTTGAAGTTGCCGCTGAAGCCCATGTTGCGGAGGTTCTTGTGATTGGTTGCGTTCATGATCTCGGCGTACACCGTCATCTTCGATCGGCCGAAAACAAATGACTTGTTCACACGAAGATCCAGCCGTTGATACCCGGAGAACCTCGAGGTGTTGCGAACATCTGACACCTGGGCCGTCTCGGCCGTGAGATCGGAGACGACGAAGTAGCCCGGCACCGGCGCGCCGCTCGCGTAGTTGAAGCGGGCGCTGAGATTGATGCTCGGTGTGACGCGGTAGCCCCCGTACAGATTCAGCGTGTGCCGAATATCGCTGTCGCTGTCGAACCAGGCGTACGTCCCGTTGTCGCGCTGCCGGTTGTAGCCGAGCGTGTAGCCGATCCAGCCGGTGAGCCGACTGGCACTCCGCCGTTGCAGCACCAGTTCGACACCGCGCGAGTACCCGTCGTAGGCGTTGGTCCACCGCGCCGACGACGATGGCCACGTCACCCGTCCCGCTTGCAGCCGAGGATAGATGTCGGACACGCCAAACACCCCTCGGTCGTCGCGAGCGAACGCTTCGATCCTGAACCGCGTCTGCGGGTCGAGGCGATGCTCGAACGCCGCGACGTAGTGCGTGGACCGCTCGGCGGTGAGCGACACACCCTCCGGAGCCAGCGAGGTCATCTCGATATCTGGAGACTGCGCGTACTGGCCCCACCCGAGTTCGATCTTCGATGCGGCGCCCACCTGGATCGAACTCGAGAGAAAGGGCAGCACCGCGTCACGGCCAACCTGGTCGCTCGACTGCCAGCGGATCCCTCCCGTCAGCCGGAGTCGCCCGGAGGGCGAAGCCCACTGCTGCTCGGCAAACCCGTTCTGCGAGAGGCTCCGGCCGTCATAGACATTCGCCGCCCGAAAGGCCGGGTTCTCGTAGAGCGACAAGTACGACGTGCCAGAATCGCTGGTTCGACGCACCTGGTAGCCGATGCGCAGCGGCGAGGTCGGCGTCCAGAACCACGACGCGTTCGCCTGCGCACTCGCGTCCGCGTGCCGACTCGACGCCAACGCGTCTCCCTCTCGCGATTCCGCGTCATCGTGCCCGTGCTGGTAGGCGACCGTGCTGTTGACCACCAACGTGCTGCTGGGGATGAATCGCCAGTTGGCCTTGATCAGCGCAGTGCTTCCCGAGGTCACCGGGACGTTTGTGAACCTCCCGCCATCCCCCGGTGGAGGACCGGCTGACCCTGTGCTGGCGGCGCCGGTGTCGAAGTTGCTGTTCTTGACGAGGCCTGCGTCGAATTGGCTGTCGCCGGCCAGCACGTGCAGCGACACCGTGTGCTTCGGCGTGAGGTCGTACGTGACTTTTCCCTGAACGTCTTTAAAGACGACTTCCGCATCGCTGTTGCCGCCCATCTGATTGATGACATAGGACAGATGGCTCTTGCGCGCGGTCACGAACCAGGAGCCACGCTTGTCGGACGGGAGCGGCCCTTCCGCAAGCAGGTTGACGTCGGAGAGGCCCACCGACGCATGAACGGCCGTCTTCTCTCGACTGCCATCGCGTGTTTCGGCCACGACCGCCGCACCGGTCGTCCCACCGAAGGAGGGCGGGGGCGCAGCCGGGAGCAAGGTCATACTTTGGAGCACCTGATCGTTCAGCGCGGAAATCGAATACCCGTCACCGAGCCCGCCGAAGGTGTGCGTCGGGGCCCGCATCGGCACATCGTCGAGGAAGACGCCGACGCGTGCGAACGGCGCGCCACGCACCGAGAACTCCGCGTGATAGTCGTCGGGCACCGACACCCCCGGCATCGAACTCATCGAACGCATGGGGTCGTCCAGCAGCACGCTGCTCAAGGCTCTGATCTCCGCCGCACCGATTTGCATCTGTGACGGGCTCGCCGGCACGGCTGGGACCGACGACACGAAGGGGTCGGCCGAAACGGTCACCGATTCGCTGATTCGAACCGCGTCGGCCGTGAGGGCCAGCGTGACCTCCGTCGTCGTGTCGGCGGACGTCACGACAGTGGCGCGATGCAGTCTGTAGCCGACCGTTTCCACCAGCAGCGTGTGGGGACCTGGGGCCAGGTTGTCGAACACGAAGGCGCCGGCATCATTGGTGACCGTCTCGCCGGCGGCCCCCTCGATGCGGATGCGAACCCGCGCCAGCCGCTCGCCGCCGTTTGCATCGACGACGACTCCCGTGATCCGGGTGCCGTCCGGCGTCGACGCACTGGTCGGCACGGCGGTCAATAGCAGCGCGAATAGTGCGATGGCGAAGCGAGCGCGGACCAGACTCATCGGCTGACCTCCTGCAGGTGCCCGTCACCTGCGCGACAGGCTCATTACAGCCGAGGGTTGTTCAGGAGGTGTGTGCCTGCGCCCGGCATCGTGTCAAGGCCTGGTAAATTCCCGCTCACAATTCCTTTACGTGGATGTGCCACACTGGGCGCTCGATGCCTCGCATCCTCCTCGTCGACGACGACGAAAAATTTTGCCGGCTCCTGCGTGACTACCTGGCCCCGCTGGGCTACGACGTCGAGGCGGTGCACGACGGCCCGTCCGGACTTGCCCGGGCCCTCGGCGCCGACGTGGCCGCCGTCATCCTCGACGTGATGATTCCCGGGCTGGGCGGGTTCGACGTGCTCCGGGAGCTTCGCCGGACATCGCAGGTGCCGGTCCTGATGCTCACCGCGCTGGGCGACGAGGTGGATCGGATCGCTGGACTTGAACTCGGCGCGGACGATTACGTGCCGAAGACGTTCTCGCCAAGGGAACTGCTGGCCCGGCTGCGCGCGGTGTTGCGTCGCTCGCTCGTGGTGGCTGCCCACCGACCGGCCCCGGAACCGGCGCCGGTCGCCGTCGGTCCGCTCTGGATCGACGTGGGCGCGAGGGCAGCGTCGCTCGGCGACAAGCCGCTGATCCTGACCCCCGTTGAGTTCGACCTGCTGCTGGCGCTTGCCCGCGCTCCGGGTCGGGTGCGGTCCCGTGAACAGTTGCTCATCGAAGCGTCCGACCGGGATTTCGAGGCGTTCGACCGTTCGATCGACGTGCACATCTCATCACTGCGCCGCAAGCTCGACGACGACCCTCGTGACCCGCGGTTCATCGAAACGGTGCGCGGCGCGGGCTATCGGATGCGGAAGCCGGGAGCCGACACATGAGGTCGATTCGCCTATCCCTGTCGGTGAAGATCCTGCTGGTCGCGGCGTTGAACGCGGCGCTTGCGCTGTTCGCGTTGGCGGCGACCCGCGTCGGCCCCTGGCCTTTCAGCGTCGAGGATCTGGTGCTGTCGGCATCGGCTGACCATGTGCAGGACGTCACCCGCCGGTTTGAGGTCGAATTGTCCATCACGCCGCGCGAACAGTGGGACCGGATGGCCGCCGACTACGCGGCCGAGTATCACGCCGATTTCCTGTTGATCCAGGCCAACGGAACGCAAGTCGCAGGCCGGCCCCTTCCCATCCCCGATCGACTGGCGCGTCGCCTCGCCGGCCCGCGACCTGAACGGGGTCAACTCCCCGGTCTATTCGGAGGGCCTCCCCGGGGGCCGAGTGCAGGGCCGAGTGCAGGGCCGATCGC
>Ga0194060_10000067_pt1 | contig 69830 bp, 55 predicted proteins | sample SepL225m_MetaG_FD_163427 | JGI IMG/M metagenome (GOLD analysis project Ga0194060, IMG submission 163427) | Anoxic zone freshwater microbial communities from boreal shield lake in IISD Experimental Lakes Area, Ontario, Canada - Sep2016-L222-5m | ecosystem: Environmental > Aquatic > Freshwater >... | reverse complement strand
GGCCGACAAGGTCGGCTGCATTGATGAATTGAAGGCTCATGGCTTCCTCTGTACGTGCTGTAAATACGGATGAAATTGCAACCTGGTGTCGTGCCCAAGTCTAGCGCAGACGACAAGCACGAGAACAGCACGAGAACATTTCTTGCGCGGACCCGCCGCCTATGGCAGAATGCGCGCCTTCTGTCGTGGAGTGGTAGTTCAGTTGGTTAGAATACCGGCCTGTCACGCCGGGGGTCGCGGGTTCGAGTCCCGTCCACTCCGCCAACGTTTTTCAGCAAGTCGCCCAGCGCAGCGGCAGCATTTTCAGCCGTGCGAACGATACAGCGCCTCAACGGGATTTCCGCCCGGCGGGGCGTTTGTGCTTTCTGGCCCGCTAGTGTTCGCTACAGACAGACCACAGGACTCTCTTGTTGATGATCCCCCGCGTTGAACCCGGCACCGTCGGTCCTTGCCCTGTAGCCGCCGATGCGCTGCAGGGCATCAAGCGCCAGCAGACCAATCCCGCGCGCTGGAATGGCGCCGGCTGGCAGGCGTTCGCCGATGCGGTGCGCGCTGCCGGCGTGGAACTCGCCGAAGGCGCCATCGCCTGCGGCGTCTATCTCACCGATGCCGGTGGCACGGCCTATGGCTTGCCGCATGGCGTGGTGATCGCGCGCAGCGCGGCGCAGATTTCCGTGTTGCTCAAGGCGGCGCAGGCGCACCGGGTGCCGCTGACGGTGCGCGGCGGCGGGCTTACCACCGAAGGCGAGTCGGTGGCCTTCGGCGGCGTGCTGCTCGACATGACCGGCATGAGCCGGGTGTTGGCGATCGATGCGGCGGCGCTGACGGTGCGCACCGAGGCCGGCATCTACTGGCACAGCCTGGCCGAGGAACTGCGCCGCGAGAACCTCGATTACCTGTCGGCGCCGCTCAACCTGACCTCCTCGGTCGGCGGCACGCTGGGCGTCGGCGGCATCGACGTGAATTCGGCGCGACTCGGTTGCAGCGCCGATCAGGCCCTGTCGCTGCAGGTGGTGACGCCGACCGGCGACATCGTCGAGTGTTCCGACGACGAGAATGCGGAATTGTTCCAGCGCGTGATCCTGGGTTACGGCCAGTTCGGCATCATCACCGAGGCGACGCTGCGGCTGCGCCCCTACACGCCGCTGTCCATGCACTACTACTATTATTCCTCGCTGCGCACCGCCATCGAGGACCTGCAGATGCTCGACAGCAACGATGCCAGCGACTATTCGGGCATCCTTACCATCATGGATTGCGCGGTTAACCTGCTGGTGGCTTTCGATTCCGGCGAGCGCGAAGCGGCATTCCGCAAGAACTGGGCGTCGCGCCTGCGCGGCTTCGGCGAGTTCGGCTTCGCCCTGTCGATGGCGGGACACTATGCCCTGCGGCCATGGAAATTCCGCGAAGCGCTCTACCTGCTGCAGCGCAAGCGCGAGGTGTTCCCCGAGTTCCGCCGCACCGAATACATGCGCGACGGCAAGATGCATGACCGTAGCGTGGTGTTCTCGCGCGCCGTGTGGAAGCACTGGGGTTCGCGCAACATGGTGATTCCCGACCTGGCGACCCCGGCCGACAGATTCATCGAGGCCGTCGAGCGCGGCAACGCCGTCTGTCGCAAGTATTTCCGCCACTACACGCTCTACTGCGTCGGCATCCGGCTGCGCCCCGACCACGGCCCGCATTACGAAATGTCCTGCATCCCGCCGGCGGCGCAAGGCTGGGCCTACGGCTGCGAATTCGAGCCGATGATCGAAGGCGGCGTGTATAGCCGCGATCACTTCCAGTCCTTCAAGAACGCAATCTACGACATCGGCGTCGATCTCGGCGCCAGCTACTATCGTTTCGGCGGCATGATGAAAGGCTATATCCGGCGTGTCTTCGGCGACGAACTGGTGGACCGGCACCTGGCCATGAAGCGCCGCGCCGACCCGGCGATGATCCTCAACCGCGACGTGATCTTCTGATGCCGGCCTTCCTTGCCCGAATGCCGGCCGCAGCGCGCGACTATTCGGCCTGCAGCGGCTGCAGCCTGTGCCTGCTGGTGTGCCCGATGTGGCGCAGCCGCCATGATCCGGGATTCTCTCCGGAGGGGCTGGCCAAGGCCCTGCAGTGCGGCGCCACGGCGGCCGCGCTGGCGCCGCCGCTGGATGCCTGCTCGCTGTGCGGCGCCTGCGATGCGGTATGCCCGGAGCGCATCGATCTGTCCGGCATGATCATGGACTTGCGCCGGCGCCTGGCAAATTCGCCCCTGCCGGATGTACCGCGGCCGGCGCTGCCGGACGACCTCCACTCCCGGCTGCAACAGGGTGCGCCGGCAACGGCCCCGGTCGCTCCACGCTCCGCTCCCGTACTCCTGCCGGGCCCTGCGTTGCGCGCCGACGCCGCCTTGCTGGCGCAGGTGCAGGCCCTGCTCGGGATTGCCGTGTTTGACGACGATGGCGACGACATCGCCCTGGCCATCGAGGTCGGCGTCGTGATTCCGCCGCTGCGGCTGCAGTCCTTCCTTGATTCGCTGCGCGGGCACAGCATCGTCGCCGCCGACGGCCTGCTGCTGCGCCAGTTGCGCCGCTGGCTGGCAGGTTCGCAGCGCATGGGGCTGGGAGCGGCGCTGAGCACGCGGGCGGCGGTACGCAGCAATCTGGGTGCCGGCGACCTCTACGTCATCGAGCCGCGCGCCTTTCATGCCGACTACGAGCGCATGGTGGGTTTCTATGACCGGCTGCAGCGCGAAACGGGCTGCAGCTTCAACCTTGATCTGCAGCGCATCGCCATTCCGGCGGTGGCGCCGGGCATGGCGCAGAATCCCGGGTTCGCTGCGGGCGACGAGGTACAGGCAAAATGGATACTGCAGGGACGCTCGCCGGCGCGCATCGTCGTCGAAAGCCTGGCGGATCGCGCCGTCTTCGGCCGGGTCTGCGACCTGCCGGTGGTGCATGTTGCCGAATTGGGGGTAGATCCGCAGATGATGAAGGAGTTTCGACATGCGTTCGGTTGATGTCGTGATCGTCGGTGCCAGCCTGGCCGCCGCCGCCGCGGCCAAGCGGCTGGTCGATGCCGGGCTCGAGACCATCGTCATCGAGCGCAAGGAACTGCCGCGCCACAAGATCTGCAGCGGCATCCTGTCGCCGCGCGGGCACCGCTTCCTGCTGGAGAACTTCGGCCCGCTGCCGAGCGAGACTGTGCACCAGCCGACCTCGTGCCGCGGCGTCACCTTCCATTTTCCGAGCATGGTGTCCATGCCCATGGACTTCTTCGGCGGCAGCACACCGCATCTGCATCGCAAGTATTCCGACCACTGGGCCATCCAGCGCAGCGGCGCCGAGGTGCACGACCGGACCTCCTTCGCCGGGCTCGAGGACAAGGGCGACCACGTCGTGGTGCAGGCCAGCAGGAATGGCGAGCCGGTCGAGTACCGGGCGCGGCAGGTGATCGGCGCCGACGGTCCCAGTTCGCCGGTGGTGCGCGCGGTCTATCCCGGCTATGCGAAACAGATACCGTGGTTCTTCGTCGGGCAGAAGTTCCACGACATCATCGACTGTCCGCTGTCTGCCGACTATTTCCATTTCTGGTTCCATCCCGGCCTCGGCCACTACACCTGGAGCCATGCCCGCGACGGGCGGCAGATCGTCGGCGTCGGCTTCAAGCGCGGCGACAATTTCGCCCGCAAGCATGAGGTGGTGCAGCGCTACCTCGAGGAAAAGCACGGCGTGCGCCTGCAGCCGGCGGCCGACGACCACGAGGGCTGCGCCGAAAATTTCGGCCCTTCGCTGATCAACCGCTATGTTTTCGGCAAGGGCAACGTGCTGGCCACCGGGCAGGCCGCAGGCTTCCTCAACATGATCGGCGAAGGCATGAGCTGCGCCCTGCACTCGGGCGCCATCTCCGGTGAGGCGGTGGTCGAGGCGCGCCGGCGCAACCGTCCGGTGCAGGAGGTCTACCGCCGCATGATCGCCTCCGAGGTACGGCGCTGCACCGACCAGTGGAACCCGCTCAAGATCGCCTTCGACAAGCCTCATGAGGCCGACTTCCCCGCCGCCCTGATGCAACTGGGATGGCGCGACCGCGCCAAGGTGCTGCGCGACATGTGGCGCTTCATCGTGCTGTTCAAGGAATTCAACTGGGGCCGCCAGATCGTCAGCGGCGCCCTGCAGCGGCCGGTGATCGGCGGCTATTCGATGCAGCGCTGGCTGTAGGAAGTCCCCGTCCATCCGATTGAGGAGTGACCATGAACCTCAAAGTTGTCGCCGCGACACCTTTCGATGACCAGAAGCCGGGCACCTCGGGCCTGCGCAAGAAGGTCGCCGTGTTCCAGTCGGCCGGCTACCTGGAAAATTTCGTCCAGGCAATTTTCGACACGATTTTCGACAACGCGGCGGCGCCCTCGGGCAGCACGCTGGTGCTGGGCGGCGACGGCCGCTACTACAACCGCGAGGCGATCCAGATCATTCTGCGCATGGCCGCTGCCAACGGGGTGGCGAAGGTGCTGGTGGGGCAGGGCGGCATCCTGTCTACACCGGCCGCGTCCTGCGTCATCCGCAAGTACCGGACCTGCGGCGGCATCATCCTTTCCGCCAGCCACAACCCCGGCGGACCGGAGGGCGATTTCGGCATCAAGTACAACACCGGCAACGGCGGCCCGGCCCCGGAGAAGATCACCGATGCCATCTACGCCGCCAGCCGCAGTTTGAGCCGCTACCGCATCATCGATGCCGCCGATGTTGCCCTCGACCGCATCGGCTCGTACACGCTCGGTGGCATGAGCGTCGAAGTGATCGATCCGGTTGCGGACTATGCCGACCTGATGGAATCGCTGTTCGATTTTGCGGCGATTCGCGACTTGATCGGCGGCGGTTTCCGCCTCTGCTTCGATGCCATGCACGCGGTGACCGGACCCTATGCCAAGGAGATTCTCGAGCGGCGGATCGGTGCGCCGGCCGGCAGCGTCATCAACGGCGTGCCGCTGCCGGATTTCGGCCAGGGTCATCCGGATCCCAACCTGACCTATGCCCATGAACTGGTGGCGATCATGTACGGCGCTGCGGCACCCGATTTCGGCGCCGCCTCCGACGGCGACGGCGACCGCAACATGATTCTCGGCCGCGGCTTCTTCGTCACGCCTTCCGACAGCCTCGCCGTCATCGCCGCCAATGCCGCCCTGGCGCCGGGCTATGCGGACGGCATCGCCGGCATTGCGCGCTCGATGCCGACCAGCGCCGCGGCCGACCGCGTCGCGGAAAAACTTGGCGTGCCCTGCTTTGAGACGCCGACCGGCTGGAAGTTTTTCGGCAACCTGATGGATGCGGGCAAGGTCACCTTCTGCGGCGAGGAAAGTTTCGGCACCGGCTCCAGCCATGTGCGCGAGAAGGACGGGCTGTGGGCCGTGCTGTTCTGGCTCAACATCCTGGCCAGGCGGCGCCTGCCGGTGGAGGAGATCGTGCATCGCCACTGGGCGGAATTCGGCCGCAACATCTATTCGCGCCACGATTACGAGGCGCTGCCTGCCGTGGTCGCGGCCGGCGTCATGGCGCAGGTGAAAGGGCAGTTTGCGACGCTGCCGGGGTCAAGCTTCGGCGACTACCGGGTGAAGTTCTGCGACGACTTCAGCTACACCGACCCTATCGACGGCAGCCTCTCCAGCGGGCAGGGTCTGCGCATCGGCTTCGACGATGGCTCGCGCATCGTCTTCCGCCTGTCCGGCACCGGTACCGAGGGCGCCACGCTGCGCATCTACCTCGAAGCCTTCGAGGCAGATCCGGCGCGGCACCGGGTCGATGCGCAGCAGGCGCTCGCGGCGCTGATCCGGATTGCCGACGAGGTTTCGCAACTCAGGCCGCGCACCGGGCGCGCCGAGCCGACGGTGATTACCTGAGCCGGCAGCCCCGGGCCGCTGCCGGTCCGGTCAGTTCACGAGCAATCGCTTGACCTTGGCGAAAGAAAGCAGCCCGCGCAAATGTTGCTCGCCATCTTCGGTTGTTTCCATTACCGGCAAGTGCGTCACGCCGATTTCATTGAATATTCGCAGCACATCTCCCACCGTTGACTGCTCAATATCCTTGATGTCGGCAACACGCCAATCGCCTATCTTTTGCATGATGTCCCTTACCTGAACATCCTTGCGATTCAAGGCCGTGAAATGCATGTGCTTCTGCGGTTTTTCGCCTGAAATGTCATAGGCCGTGACCATTCCCACCACCGCGTTCTTTTTCTTGTCCACAACAAAGGCGCACCTGACTCCCGCATGTTTAAGGTGCTCCAGCGCCGCATCAATAGTCGCGTCCTCGACAACGGTCACAGAGGAACGTGATCGATAATCAATCATCGCCAACAGCGCCGGATCCGTTTCGTTTGCGTACCAAGGTTCAGCTCCGGGTATGGGCAGGCTGTCACATTGAACGGGCCTCAACTGCAATTTTGTTTTTGGCACGACTTTCCCCTCTCTTCTCAAATGAGTTGGCTTGCGAATCTATCTATTGTTGATCAAGCCAAAAAGGCGGGATGCGGATTGTTTTCCGGATCTTCAGTTTGGCGCGGAGGCGCGGCCCGGGAAGTTTCCTTCTGCAGACCCGACGGGCAATTCTTGCGATGTCTGAACGCGCTTCTTATCTCTCGCAAGGACTTCGGCGCGGATTTAGTCTTCATGTGACGGCCCGCTCAACCGGCAGAAAAAAATCACGATCAAACCGGTGTCAAGCAAGGCGATCGACTACAGATAGCGACAGGCAACACAATCAGGGGACAGTGTCGCCAGCAACTTGAAAGCGCCTCGGGCACGGACGTTGGTCTGCGAACATTGGCTCGGATTCTTGTCCAACTCGGCATTCCACCGGGCGATATTGCATGCCCATAGCCGATTGGTCTTTCTTCGCTCCAGGCAGTTCGTGCTGAGCGGCGGGACAGCATCAACGGGATCGATTGCCTGGTCATGTGCAGTCATTTTTGCGCTCCATGCTACGGGTCCGGCGACAGGGTTAGCGCCATGAAAAATAGTTGCCATGTCAGTGATTTAGTGTATCGAAGGCGCTGAAGTTATGCAATATGCCTTTCGTACTATGGCTTTGGTGGTAGTGCAGTGACGCTGTGCGCCTGTCATGACGGCCTGTATCAGCCCATGGCGACAGTTCATCCCTGTAGGCAGCCGGCATTCGGATCTGGCGGTCACCGCCGGGGTTGAAAAGATGAAAGGGATCAACTGCGCGGCAGCTTCCCGGGTCAGCCTGTCGTCCCACGGGGTAGGGTTATGCGCAGCGGGCAGCCGGAATGCGACCACAATATGCAAAACGCGAATAGCTTCCCGCAAGAAAATCATTCCCACCCCTTGACCTTTGTCAATGATGCTTTTTGTATGCCGAGGATAGTCGTGGCTGGAAGCATCTATTTGATCGACAACAATGAGTATGGACAAAATCAGTTGGTGGGATAAGACGCGGTCCCTTGTCGACGACCATCCCGAATTGGTCGTGGGTGAGTATGTTTTCCTTTTGAAAGTGGCGATCTGGGTGATTCTGCTCGGGTCGCTGCTTTTTGTGGCCCTGCTGCTTGACTCGCCACACGAGTATCTGCGGCGTATCTATGCGGCGACAGCGCTTGCAGGACTATCCGCAGCCTCGCTTGTTGTCATCCGTCATGTCGGCCTGATTGCCGCCGTGCGTCTGCTTGTTATCGGCAGCTGGATACTGGCGACCTATGCGAGCGTTGCCGGTGAAGGGGTGCGTAGCCCGATCCTGCTCGCCTATCCGGTGAACATATTGTTTGCCGGTTGGTTGCTTGGCACCCGCTATTGCCTGGGTCTGTTTGCAGCGAGTTTCCTGGCTGTTTTCGTGATGGCCTTCGGGCAGCATTCCGGGGCAATCGGCGGCGTAATCCCTGCGCCCCCGGTAGCCGTGGCAGTGGCCCACGCCATCGTCCTTTCGATCAGTACCTTGATGACCTTGTTCCTGCTGCAAGTGTTTCGCAGCAGGTACGCTGAAGAGCGTCGCTTGAATGCAGTGCTGCAAGCAAGCGAAACGCGCTTTTGTGAACTGCTGCGTTCAGTTCCCGCCGTGGCGGTGCAGGGCTATGCCGAGGATGGCACAACCAACTATTGGAATTCCGCTTCGGAACGGCTTTACGGCTACCGTGCCGAGGAGGCGATTGGGCGCAATCTGGTCGAACTCGTCATCCCGCCGGAAATGCGTTCCGGCGTCCGGCAAGCGATGCGGCAAATGTTCAGCAGCGGACAGCCGATTCCGGCTGGCGAACTCTCCCTGATGCGCAAGGATGGTTCGCGGGTCGAGGTGTTTTCAAGCCATGCCTATGTGCGCCTTCCCGGGCAAGCGCCGGAAATGTTCTGCCTGGACATTGACCTCACTGAACGCAAGCGCCTGGAAGAGGCTTTACGCTTCACCCGCACCAGCGTTGAAGTCGCGTCGGATGCGATATTCTGGACTACATCCGATGCGCGGATCATCGATGTCAATGCGGCCGCATGCCGCTCACTTGGCTATAGCAGCGAGGAACTTCTCACCCTGTCCGTGGCCGATATAGACCTCTACTACGATCAATCTGTATGGCCCGGTCATTTCGCCGAGTTGAGGCGGAAAGGCACTATCACGCTCGAGTCGGTGCAGCGCAGGAAGGACGGCAGCACGTTTCCGGTTGAGGTGGTGGCGAATTACGTGCGCTTCGGCGATGACGAGCGCAACTGCGCTATTGTGCGTGACATTACCGAGCGCAAGCGCAACGAAAGCTTGTTGCTCGATAGCGAGCAGCATTACCGCACGCTCGCCGACGGCGGATCCATGCTGATCTGGACAACAGGTCTCGACAAGAAGTGCGATTACGTGAACGAACCCTGGCTGCGATTCACCGGACGTTCGCTGGAACAGGAACTGGGATTCGGTTGGATGGACGGCGTACATCCTGATGATCTGGATCGCTGCGGCAAAATCTACAACACTGCGTTCGATCAACGCAAACCTTTGAGCATGGAGTACCGGATGCGTCATGCGGATGGCTCCTGCCGGTGGATACGGGATGACGGCGTTCCCCGCTACGACAGCAAGGGGGAATTTCTCGGCTACATCGGTTTCTGTGTAGACATTACGGCGCAGAAAGAAGCATCTATCGAACTCGAACAGCACCGTCATCGACTCGAAGAACTTGTCTTCGCCCGTACCGCGGCACTCGCCGCCGCCCGTGATGCGGCCGAGGCCGCCAACCGTGCCAAGAGCATATTCCTTGCCAACATGAGCCATGAACTGCGCACACCCATGAGCGGCATCATGGGCATGACCGATCTGGCGCTGCGCCGGGCAACTGATCCCAGGCAGATCGATCAGCTCAACAAGAGCCAGGTAGCGGCCCAGCATATGCTCTCCGTGATCAACAACGTCCTTGACATGTCCAAGATCGAAGCCGAACGGCTGACACTGGAAGAAAAGAACTTCTCTCTCGCTCAGGTGGTCAAGGACACCTTCCAGATTCAGAACGACGGGGCCCGGGCCAAAGGACTAAGCCTCGCGTACGAAGTTGATCCCGCATTGGACGACTCGTTGTGCGGCGATGCCATGCGCCTGAAGCAGATCCTGATCAATTACACCGGCAACGCCATCAAGTTCTCTGAAACCGGGCAGATCACCGTCCGTGCCGGCGTCGTGGAGCAAGACAGCCATAGCGTTTTGCTGCGGATCGAGGTCATCGATCACGGTATCGGCATCGGCCCGGAAGAGCAGGCCAGGCTGTTCCACGCATTCACTCAGGCAGATGACACCATGAGCCGAAGATATGGGGGAACCGGCCTCGGACTGACCATTTCCAGGCGCCTCGCTCAATTGATGGGCGGCGATACCGGAGTGGAAAGCACGCCAGGGGTTGGCAGCACGTTCTGGTTTACCGCGAGGCTGCATAAAGGTGTGGAGGCAGAGACCAGGCCAGCGGAGCAAGACCCTGATGTCGAGTTGCTTATCCGGAAATACCACACCGGCAAGAGGATCCTGGTGGTTGACGACGAGCCGATCAGCAGGGAAGTGGCCCGGATACAGATGGAATCGGTCGGACTGATTGTGGATACGGCGGAAAACGGCGCAGAGGCAGCTACCTTGGCACAGCAATCGGCCTACGCAGCAATCTTGATGGACATGCAGATGCCAGCCGTAAACGGGCTGGAGGCAACGCGGATGATTCGGGAACTTTCCGGATACCGGCACACGCCGATCATCGCCATGACCGCCAACGCATTCGCCGAAGACAAAGCACGTTGTGTCGGGGCAGGAATGGATGACTTCCTCATCAAGCCGTTTGACCCGAACACTCTATATGCTACTTTGCTGCGGTCGCTGAAGCAGCACAGCGGCTGAGCACACAGCGGCTGAGAGCGGTTCAGCCGCGTTCCGAACGGCCGCAGTAGCAGCATCTGCGCACCTGAGTGAGAACAATGGTTATCCTTGAAGGTTCATGCCTCGCTAGACAATGGTGCCTATCGTGATCCCACTTACCGAACAGGTCAAAAGGACGGCTCTCGCCAATGGAGCCGACCTGGTTGGCATCGTCGACGCTGGCCTGATTCCTGAACAGACGGAAAGTCTTCATAGGCTGCTTGCAGGAGCAACGCGCATTGTCGTGGTGGTAACGCGCCACAGCCTTTCCGCGCTGGACAGTCACAATAACCAGGCTCGCCAGTTCGACACGATCCACACCTATCAGGAGTGCGAGCGTGCCGCCCATAAGGTAGCCAGGCAGATCGAGGATTTGGGTCGCGCCGCGATAGCCGTACCGGCTTTCATTCCTATCGACATGAAGGCTCCCAAGAACGGCATGCGGGGTGAAATCAATTGGAGGGATGCAGCCGTTCAGGCAGGACTTGGCTCCTGGGGAGAGAACGGCCTGCTTGTAACGCGTGACTTCGGCTCGGCCGTGCGCATTTGCGGCGTGGCGACCGATGCCCCGCTTGAAGCCGACCGCCCGTTGTTTGAAGATGTCTGCGACCATTGTCTGGATTGCGTAAAGTCCTGCCCGCCCCAAGCCCTTTCCGGCGGTGGCAAGATTGACAAGAAGAAGTGCGGCGATCACATCTTCCGTTACGGATTCCGTACATTCCAAGGCTTCATGTCGGATCTCTTCGACCGCGATGCGAGGGCCCGAACAACCATTGACGGGTTCCAGTTGCGCGAGATATGGCAGAACTTCATGACCGGAAACTACTATTACTGCTTCCGCTGCCAAACCCGCTGTCATCGCAGCGAGCCAAGTACGGGCGAGTAATGCGGCATTGCCCAGAGGGGTAAGGCTCGTCTGCTACCTGCGGTGACAAACCCATGTCGGCTTCTTGACCGGCACCCGGAGCTGCTGAATGGATTTTAGAACTGATCTCCCTCGCTCTTGGCGGCAAGGAAGAGTCAGTCGAGACGGTCCTCCATAGCCGACGGTGCGCAAGAGTGCGAACCCGTAAGCGGCGATTGAACCGGCGCCGACCAAGTTTCTTGCCTGACCGGCGTCTGCGAACGGGTGCCGTCATGGACGATGCTATCTGCATGGACTTTGAGCGGCCGGTGTCGGCGACAGATCAGCATTGCCAATGGGTAGAATCATATGCAGGTGGCAGGCAGGTCCAAGGTCCAGAAAATCCCGATTCAATCACGACGTTGCGAAGTCGCGGGCCAACACAGTCAGTCGCTTCTCGGTTCCTTGACAAAGTACATGTCAATCTCGCCCTTGCCCTTGGCGCTCACCTTGCCACGATATTCGCACTCAAAGTCCTTCTGGATCAGATCATAGGTATAGGCGGAAATATTTACACGGCCAACTTCACCGGCACTTTCCATTCGCGAAGCCACGTTGACAGTATCGCCCCAAATATCAAAGGCATACTTTCGTTTGCCGACCACACCCGCTACCACCGGTCCGGAATGAACCCCGACTCGAATCGACCACTTGAAGGCAGCTGATCGGTTTCGGTGTTCAAGATAGGCAACCATGCGAAGTCCGGCACGTATGCAACGTTGTCCGTGATCGGCACAAGGTCTTGGCAATCCGGCAGCGGCCATGTACGCGTCTCCAATAGTCTTTATTTTCTCTACTCCGCATTCGTCCGTAATGTCATCGAACGCTGCGAATATCTCATTAAGTTCCGCCACCATCCGGTCAGCGGGCATGGTTGAGACCGCCTGTGTGAAACCGCTGAAGTCCGTGAAAAGGATGGTCACCGACTCATGCCGGGCCGAGCGGGCGCCTCCGGTCGCTGATAGCTCTTCAGCGATTTCGACCGGGAGTATGTTGTGCAACAGTTCTTTGGTACGAAGCTGTTCGTGCTGAAGTTCAAGAGTGCGTTCGGCAACCTTGCGTTCGAGGCCCGCATAGGACGCCTTCAGGTCGGCTCCCATCTGGTTGAATTGCCCCGCAAGATCATCCAGTTCGTCACCGGTATTCATTTCGATCCGACGATCAAATTCACCGGCACCGATTCGCGCGGCGCCTTCTTGCAAAGCCAACAGCGGGCGCACCAGAGCCCGTACCAACAAGTAGGCGGCGACAATCGAGATTACGAGACCCGCGATGAGTAGCAAAGCGGCGCGCAGCATCGGTGCATACAGTGCTTCAAACATTTCACTACGCGGCGTCTCGACAAATACCATCCAGTTGAGGGTCGGGATCGGCGCATGGGCCGAGAGCACCTCCTGATCGAATCGATCCCTTCCGATCGATGCGCCAGGCTCTTTGCTCATCGTGGATACTTGAGGCAGCGTCATGAGGTTGGACTTTTTCAGCACCAGGCTGATGTCAGGATGAGCAATCAGCGAACCACCGGCGTCGACTACATAGGCCAGGCCGGCTTTGCCGACTTTGATTCGTGACACCACATCCCAGACAAATTTAAGGTTGACCTCCGCCGCTGTAACGCCGCCACCTTGCGCCGGCCGGGAAATCGTCATGTAGGGTTCCGTATCTTTGAGAAAATGGACAGTCCCATAGTGAGTTTTTCCCGCGCTCGCCTGCACGAATTTTTCCTGCCTTGACAGGTCGATGCCGCTACGTTGCCGATCCATTGTGAGTCTGGATACGTGCAACTGCTCCCGTCCGCTGGCGTCAATCCATGCAACTTCCGTGATAGCCGGTACCTGGCGCAAGAGTTTGAGATATTCGATACGTCGCCGCTCCATCCGATCCCGATCGTCATCTCCTCCGGGTAGTGCCGTCCAGCCGATCTGCCGTTCAATATCGAGGATGTATTGCTCGATACGCGCCGCGGCACCTCCCGCTTTTTCATTTTGTAACGTCGCCAGATGCTCTTGCGTTTCGCGGTACGAGAACAGGATGCTGAAAACGCTGCTTGCGACCAACATGCCGGCGACGAGCGAGATGATAAGCGTCGCGTATTTTGGGAAGAGAAGCCAGCGGTACTTCACTCGATCACTTCGTTCGCACGCAATATGAGTTCCTGCATGACCGACACCGTCAGCCGAATTCGCGTTCCTTGCCAATCAGTGCGCTTCATTCAATTACGCTGTCGGCGCGCATGAGAAATGTTGGAGAAATCGCGAGGCCCATCGCCCTGGCGGTTTTCAGATTAACCACCAGTTCGAAAAGCGTAGCCTGTTCCACGGGCAGTTCGGCGGGCTTCGCACCCTTGAGGACCTTGCTCACATGGGAGGCAGCACGCCTGAAGAGATCATTCTGCATCGTACCGTAAGACATCAGGCCTCCAGCCTCTACATACTCCCTGAAGGCGTAGGTGGCCGGCAGCCTGTGCTTCGCCGCGAGTTCAACGATACTCCGGCGTGCCTGATACAGGAGCGGATCGTTCAGAACCAGCAGGGCGTCCGCCCGCGCCCGGACCGCGCCCGCCAAAGCACTTTCGATCGCACCTGCGTCGCGGATCTCGACTGGCAGAAGGCTGAGCCCCAACGTGCGCGCCACGTCATGCATCTGCCGTACTTCTTCGGCCTTGTTCGGGTCGAAGGAGTTGTAAAGCACCGCCACCCGGTGAATCTTGGGCGCGGCTTCCTTCAGTAGTTGCAATCGCTTCGGCGTAAGGTCGGACGCCATGCAGGTGACCCCGGTGATATTTCCGCTAGGGCGGGCGATGTTCTCCACGACCGATTCCGCCGGATCGCAGGCGATAACGACGACCGGAATCGACTTTGTTGCAGCGCGCACTGCCCGGAGCCCCTGAGGAACAACGGCTACCAAGAGATCGGGCCGCCAGCGAACCAGTTCCAGAGCAAGTTCCGGCATGCTCTCGAAGCGTCCCGCAGCCCACCGTATCTCAAGTGCGATGTTTTCGCCCTCTATGTAGCCTAGATCGCGCAGCCCTTTGCGGAAGGCATCAACGCTTGGCGATGCTTTTGCGGACCCGTTGGCGAGAAAGCCGACGCGTGGTACTCCGGCCACCGGTTGCGCCATCGCGGCAAGCGAGACGGCGGCAAGCGCAAGCACTGCAAGAAAAGTATCTCGCCTATTCATGGAACACCCCTCCATGCCAATGGGCAATATAGTCCAATCTTCCCTTGTCTGCTGCGAAGTCGTAGCGCACCTGACTGCTTACTCAGGAATAGGCGGAGGGTCAACTTCGGGTTACTCCTGTCAGCCCCTGGCAGCAAGCTCGGCTTACGGCTTCCTAAGCGGACCGGCCGCTGGCTATGCGCTTGTCAGCAGGCCGGAATCAGTGTGGCCCGGCCATTCCTGCGGGCAGGCTTTGATTCCGGTGGCGTAACAGCCCCCGCCACCGGCAGCCACTGCGCGGCCTCACTATTGCGGACGCTTGTCAGGACCGATCACCCGCGCCAATATTACTGACACGTCTTGCCTGAGCCGTTCAGGCTGGCGACGTAAGCGGACACCGCGACGCGATCATTGTCGCTGAATTTCTTAAGCGCTTTGACCATGTCGGGATCCGAATTGCGGCGCGTACCATCGCGAATTTCGATCAACTGTCGCGTCAGATATTGGTAGTGTTGTCCGGCAAGCATTGGATAAAACTTCGCTTTGTCGCCGTCACCTTTAGCGCCATGACAAGCTTCGCACTTTTCCACATAGAGCGCTTTTCCCTCTGCGATTTTCTGGCTCGCGTCCGCCGCTTCGTACCGTCCGTGTTCCGCCGGAATACACAGCGATCCGATATAGGCGGCCAGATCGGCCAGTTCCTGGGGCCCCTTGCGCGTCAAGGCGAATGGCTCCATTGTCGGCGCATAGCGGATTCCGGCGCGCAAATCCGACAGTTGCTTGATTATGACGCTAGTGTGCTGACCGGCAATCTGCGGAAGATTGATTTTCGGCAGGCCCGACCCGGTAGTGAGATGGCATCCGGCACAGATCTCGTAGGATTTCTTGCCGCGAGCAAGGTCACCTTTCAGTTTAAGGGCTGCGACCTTGTCGCCGTCCTTGCCGTTCCAGGCTGCGCCGCTGCTTTTTGTTTCTTCTCCTTTCGCGACCGGAGTGGCGGTCGATGCCAGGCACTGGTTGTATTGGCTGACACAAAATCTGTCCGCCTGCTCCAACTGCGCTGCGCCTGATGCCATGGAGCCAGCCAGTGACATGACAATGGCGAGGGTATGTACTTTTTTCATTTATTTATCCTTTCCGGGGATCTGGGCCAGTTCTCTATTTCTCGATTTATTGCCGCGGCTTGAGTCCTGTCGATCATGACAACGGTCATTGCGAAATCCGGACAAGCAGGCTCTTCTATGGCTTCAATTTGGAGATGAATTCGGCAAGTTCCTTGATTTCATCATTGCTAACAAGGGGCAATATGCCCTGCATGGCAGCCGAATTGGCATTGCCTCTGGCGCCGCTCTTGATGTCCTGAATCTGTTTTTCGACATACGGTGCGTTCTGACCGGCGATCTTCGGATAAACCGGCAATAGCGGTGTCTTGCCATCTTTGCCATGGCAGGTCCAACACGCCTTGTCCCTGAAAAGCTGGGCTCCGTTGGCCAGTGCCTCGCCGGTGAATGTCCAAAACGCCAACGTCATTATTAATAGAGATTTCATGGTTTCCCTTTGTCAAGAAAAGATGAAAGAAGCTGACAATACCCGGCAGTTCCCTGCTGCTTGGAATCCGGATTCAACATCGGTCATCTTGGATAGCAAATTGCTGGATCTGCTTCGAATCTTTCCAGGGGAAGGGTAGGCTGTTTGCGGTGCACCAAACATTGACCGCCATCAATTTATCCCCGTACTTTGCGCAGCAACGCATCAGGGCGGTTGTCAGCCGGCGGCGGGATACCCGCGTTTGCTCTTCGATTCGGATCGGCGCACGATACGGAGGCGAACAGTGCGCCGCTGCGCGCAGGCCAACCGGGATAACAGTCATGCACACTCAAGCCGACATCCGTTCCGTCGCCGCTCAAATGAAGGCTGCCCAGGACGAGGTTCGGCAGATCAGGCCATTTACATCGGAGCCAGGCGCTTTCGATATTTCATCAGCCTACAAAGTCTCACACTTGATCCACGAGGCCCGCCTCGCGGAAGGGTTTGTCCCGGTCGGCCGCAAGATCGGTTTCACCAACCCCGAGATGTGGTCTCTGTACGGTGTGCGGGAGCCCATATGGGGCCATATGTACGACAAGACCGTCGTTAACTTGTCCGGCCGGCATTCGACGTGCAGTCTTGGCCGGTTCGCCGAACCGAAAATCGAGCCCGAGATCGTCTTCCATTTTCGGTCGGCGCCGCCGGTCACCGGAGATTTGTCGGCCATACTGGAATGCATTGACTGGGTCGCGCACGGCTTCGAAATCGTACAGTCGCATTTTCCCGGGTGGAAGTTTCAGGCCCCGGACACCATTGCCGATGGTGGTTTGCATGGAACACTGCTACTGGGCGAGCCGCAGGCAGTAGCCCGACTCGAGCCCGATCTGGTTGCCGCGCTGGAGTCCTTTTCGATCGATCTGTTCTGTGATGGCGATGTGCGCGCAGCGGGTAAAGGACGCAATGTACTCGGCAGTCCATTGGCGGCAGTCGCGCATTTGATTGCGGTACTCGCAAAGCAGCCGCAATACATGCCGTTGCAGGCGAATGAAATGGTGACCACCGGCACGGTTACAGCCGCGCAAGTGGTCCGCTGCGGAGAAACCTGGCGAACGGAAATTGCAGGTATTGCGCTTCCCGGACTCTCGGTAAGCTTCTCGGACCAGGAGTATCCGTCAGGGCAAGGCCGGCCGCCTTAGTCTGTGCTGCCTGGCGGCGTTGGTCAGGCGATGCGGGTCTTTACCCTTCAGGAAGCCGGGAAGCGCTTCATTGAATGCTGACGGGTCCTGGCCGGGGAACAGATGCCGTGCCCGGGCGCAACGTATGTCGCCGCGGACCGGACATCGAACATGCCGTTGTCAGATGACCGTTGACAGTTTATGCTGACCACTAAAGCGTATCGGCCGGGCGCTGAGCACTCGCGACCTTGGTCAATTGCGGGAGAGTGGCGGAGGCCTGAGTCTGAATGCGTGTCGCGGGCTCATCCCGTGTTTCAGGCGCGACTGATTGCAATGCGCCGCCAACCGCCGGGCAAGAGATGAAGTTGGTATACGGAAAAGAGTCGCTGAAGAAATGAAGCTACAGCACAAGATCTGGCTGGCAACGGCAGTGATCATTTCACTGATCATGGTAACCGATGCCGTCATGGGCTACCGCACCATCAAGGACAGCGTCCGCATCGAACTGGAGCGGGAAGCCAATGATGTCCGCGCCATGCTGATGGCAACCCGTCGCGTTTATCACAAGCAGTTTCTGGACAGCGGCCTGCCCCTCAACAACAAGACGATCGGTTTCCTGCCGGCGCATGCTTTGTCCCGCATCTCCGCGGATTTCCCCAACTGGACCAAGAGCGGTCTTTACTTCAACAACGTCTCCGACAATCCCCGCAATCCGGACAACCGGGCCGACAAGTCCGAACTCGACTCGATCGCCTATTTCCGCGAACATCCGAAGGCCATCGACCGGGTCGTTGAGATTGTCGGCGACAAAGGGGAAACACTGCTCCATTACAGCACCCCGATCTGGATCGAAGCCTATTGCATCAAATGCCACGGCGAGCGCGAGGAGGCTCCTGCATCCATCGCCAGCACCTATGACAGCGCCTACCGGTACAAGGTAGGCGACCTGCGCGGCGTCATGAGCATCAAGGTTCCGGAGACTCCGCTGTGGGACATCGAGTACCGGGGCTGGAAAGACCGGTTCGCCGCGCGCCTGATCGGCTACGCGGCATTGCTCCTGCTGTTGGGCATGTTGATGGAGCGTCTCGTCTCGCGCCGCCTGGCGCTGGTCGAAAGCGCCGCCAGCCGGATCGGTTCGGGCGATTACGCAACGCCGGTCGCCGTCGGCGGCAATGACGAACTGACCAGCCTGGGGCGCAGTTTCAACGGCATGGCGGCAACCCTGAGTCAGCGCGAACAGGAACTGCGAAAATTCGAGGCCATCGTGGCTTCGACAGACGATGCGGTCATCGGCAAGACCCTGGACGGGATCATCACCAGCTGGAATGCCGGCGCCGCGAGGATGTTCGGTTACACGGCCGAAGAAGCCATCGGCCGTTCGATGCAGATGCTCTTCCCCCCGGATAGAGTGGACGAGGAACCCGCAATTCTTGCGCGCATCGCCAGCGGCGAGAGAATCAATCACTTTGAAACCGTTCGTCGCTGCAAGGATGGCCGGCTGATCGACATATCCGCCGCCATCAGCCCCATTCTGGACGGCTTGGGCAAGGTCGTCGGCGTGGCCAAGATTGCCAGAGACATTACCGAGCGCAAGCAGGTCGAACGGGATCTCCATCATGCCAACAGCTTGTTCAGGGAATCCATCGGCGGCCTTGCCGAGGGCTTCACCATCTTCGACGAGAATGATCGTCTGGTGATCTGCAACGAGGCCTATCTGGAGTTCTACAGTACCAGCCGCGACCTCATTGTCCCCGGCGTCAGCTTCGAGGAAATTGCCCGCAAAGGGGCGGAACGGGGGCAGTACAAGGAAGCGACCGGACGCATTGACGAGTGGGTGCGGGAGCGCGTCAGAATCCACCAGCAGGCCGACGGCAGCCATCTGGAGCAACTTCTGGACGACGGGCGCTGGTTGCTTATCGTCGAGCACCGGACGCCCAGTGGTTTCATCGTCGGCAACCGGATTGACATTACGGCGCGCAAGCTTGCTGAAGTCGCACTCAGCCAGCACGACCGCCACCTGGCGGAATTGGTGGAGGAGCGAACAACGGCCCTGTCGATCGCCAAGGTCGCGGCGGAGGCTGCCAACCAGTCCAAGAGCAGTTTCCTGGCCAACATGAGCCATGAAATCCGCACGCCGATGAACGCCATCATCGGGCTTACTCACCTGTTGCGCCGCAATGAACCCAGGCCTGAACAAGCCGACCGGCTGGCAAAGATCGACGCTGCCGGCAATCACCTGCTGTCGGTCATCAACGACATTCTGGATATTTCCAAGATCGAGGCCGGCAAGCTCGAGTTGGAACGGACCAACTTTGCTCTGGGGGCGGTCCTCGACCATGTCCGGTCGCTGATTTCCGATCAGGCCGCCGCCAAGGGCCTGACGATCGAAGTGGATTCCGATGGTGTGCCGGTCTGGTTGAGCGGAGATCCGACCCGGCTGCGACAGGCGCTGCTCAACTACACCGGCAATGCCATCAAGTTCACCGCACAGGGTTGCATCAGTCTGCGCGCAATTCTCGTGCAGGACAGCGGCGACGATATCCTGGTGCGCTTCGAGGTCGAGGACACCGGCATCGGCCTGACGCCGGAGCAGATATCCAGCCTGTTCCACGCCTTCGAGCAGGCCGATGTCTCGACCACACGCAAATATGGCGGCACCGGCCTTGGTTTGGCCATCACCCGGCATCTGGCTCGACTGATGGGTGGCGAGGCCGGCGTCGAGAGCGAACCGGGCAAGGGAAGCACCTTCTGGTTTACGGCCCGGTTAAGGCGCGGCAGCGGAATCATGCCGGTCATGAAAGACACCGGAACACATGATGCCGAAGCCGAGTTGCGCTTGCACCATGGCGGCTCGCGGATTCTTCTGGCAGAGGACAATGCCATCAACCGCGAAGTCGCCCTGGAACTGTTGCACGGGGCGGGGTTGGCCGTCGACACCGCCGTCGATGGCCGCGAGGCAGTGGCCAAGGCGCGTGCCACCGCCTACCGCTTGATCCTGATGGATATGCAGATGCCTCATATGGACGGCCTCGAGGCGACCCGCCTCATCCGCTCTCTACCCGGCGGCGATGCCGTTCCGATTCTGGCCATGACTGCCAATGCCTTCGACGAGGACCGCCGGGCCTGCCGCGAGGCGGGCATGAACGACTTCGTCGCCAAACCGGTGAATCCCGATGTCCTCTACGCGGCGCTGCTCAAGTGGCTGCCGGCGGGTGCGCCGGTAACCGGGGCCGGACCAGCGACTGAGCCTTTTGATCAGGGAAAAGAGGCCGCGCCGGCGCCGGATGCCGCCGGGTGGCGGCGGCGCATGGAGGGTATTGCCGGGCTCGACATTGAACGCGGTTTGGCACTGGTCCGCGGCGACACGACGAAATATTCGCGGATGCTGGCCCTGTTTGCCGACAGCCATGCCGGGGATGCGGCGCGCCTCTCAGAGAGGCTGGCGTCAAACGATCTCATCGCGCTCAAGGAACTGGCCCACACCTTGAAAGGCTCTGCCGGCAACGTCGGCGCAGCCCGGGTGTCGGATGCCGCTGCGACTCTCGATTCTGCAATCCGCACCGGCAAAGGAGCGGACGAAATCGACAGCTGCTGCGGCATCCTGATCGACAGACTGACGTCCTTGATCCAAGGCATCCGCGATGCCTTGAGCGAAGCTTAGCCCGGCTTGCCGGATCTTCGACGCCGGGGTTTTGCCTAGACCGCCGCCAGCGCCTGCTCCAGGTCTTCCCTGATGTCGTCGATGTGCTCGATGCCTATCGACAGGCGCACCATGTCTTCGCTGACGCCGGCCTTCTTCATCTCTTCCGGCGACAACTGGCGGTGCGTGGTGCTGGCCGGATGGCAGGCCAGGCTCTTGGCGTCGCCGATGTTGACCAGGCGCGTCACCAGCTTCAAGGCGTCCTGGAAACGCGCGCCGCCGGCCATGCCGCCGTCGACGCCGAAGGTGAGGATGCCCGAGGCGCGGCCGCCCATGTATTTCTGCACCAGAGCGTGGTCGGCGTGGTCGGGCAGGCCGGCGTAGTTGACCCACTTCACCTTGGCATGGCTCTTCAGGTAGTTGGCCACGGCCAGCGTGTTGTCGCAGATGCGGTCCATGCGCAGCGCCAGGGTTTCGATGCCTTGCAGGATGAGGAAGGAGTTGAAGGGCGACAGCGCGGCGCCGGTGTTGCGCAGCGGCACGACCCGGGCGCGGCCGATGAAGGCCGCGGGACCGAGGGCTTCGGTGTAGACCACGCCGTGGTAGGAAACGTCGGGCTCGTTGAGCCGCTTGAAGCGCGCCTTGTGCTCGGCCCAGGGAAATTTGCCGGAATCGACGATCGCACCGCCTATGCTGTTGCCATGGCCGCCGAGATACTTGGTCAGGGCGTGCACCACGATGTCGGCGCCGTGCTCGAAGGGGCGGCACAGGTAGGGCGTCGGCACCGTGTTGTCAACGATCAGCGGCACGCCGGCTTCATGGGCGATCTTCGCCAGGGCGGCGATGTCGACCACGTTGCCCAGCGGGTTGCCGATGGACTCGCAGAACAAGGCCTTGGTCTTGCCGTCGATCAGAGGGCGGAAGGAGTCCGGATTGCGGTAGTCGGCGAAGCGCACCTCGATGCCGAACTGCGGCAGGGTATGGGCGAACAGGTTGTAGCTGCCGCCGTACAGTGTGCCGACGGAGACAATGTTGTCGCCGGCTTCGGCGATGGTCTGGATGGCGTAGGTGATGGCCGACATGCCGGAGGCGACGCCCAGCGCGGCGATGCCGCCTTCCAGTTCCGCCATGCGCTTTTCCAGCACGTCGGTGGTCGGGTTCATGATGCGCGTATAGATGTTTCCGGCCACCTTGAGGTCGAACAGGTCGGCACCGTGCTGGGTGTCGTCGAAGGCATAGGAGGTGGTCTGGTAGATCGGCACCGCGACCGCCTTGGTGGTGGGTTCCGGGCTGTAGCCGCCATGCACGGCGATGGTTTCGATTTTCATTTTTCGGGCTTTCTGCGGACGGGGAAAGGCGGCAGTATAGACAGAGGAAGGCCGGGCAGGAAACGACCGTTTGCTTCTTTGCATATAACCCTTGCGCCGGTCTGCAGCCGGATGCTGGAGATCGTCGGCCGCAACGGGTAGACTGCTTGACACTATCTTTGATGGAGGAGCGGACCTTGGCAGATCGTTCGGTTTGCGTTTCGACCCTCAGCCTCAAGCCTGGAGCCAGGCTGGCACAGGCGGTGCGCCGCGCCGACGGCGGTTTGCTGCTGGCCGCCGGCACGGAACTCGACATCGACCATTTGCGCCAGCTGGTGCAGCGCGGCATCGAGTGCGTCCACGTATTGCAGCAGGAAACGCGGGATGCGGAGCAGATCGGGCGTGACGTGGCTGCCGCCGCTGCCCGGGTCGCCCACCTGTTTCGCGGTGAGAGCGGCGCCGCGCGCGACGAACTGGCGGCGGTGGTCGCCGACTACCGGCGGCGGGCGGCGTCGTGAATCCTCCGTTCACTCTCGAGCAGGTTCTGGCGCGTGCCGATGCGCTGCCCGCGTTGCCGCAGATCGTGGCGCGGATTCTGGAGATGCTGGGCGACGAGGAAGTCAATGTCGAAGTTCTCAGCGGCCACATCGTCAGCGATCCGGCGGTGGTGGCGCGCCTGCTCGCGGCAGCCAACGCCGGCGCGCTGGGGGCCAGCGGCCGGGTCGAGTCGGTGCGTCAGGCCATCATTCTGCTCGGCGTCAGCCGGGTGCGCGACATCACCCTCGCCACGGCCATCATGGACCGCTTCAATGCAGCGCCGCCCTTCGACGCCCGCCGGCTCTGGCTGCACAGCCTCGGCGTGGCGATCTGCGCGCAGGAAGTGGCGCGCGGCGCCGGGCTCGACGTCGATGTGGCCTATACCGCCGGCCTGCTGCATGACATCGGCCAGCTGTTGCTGTTCGCTTTCGCTCCGGCGGCCTATGCCGGAGTGCAGCGCCTGAGGATCGACCGCGATATCGACATCGTCGATGCCGAGCGCGAGGTGCTGGGGGTCGATCATGCGCAGGTCGGCGGCGCACTCGCCAGGCGCTGGAAAATGCCGGAGGACGTGGCGGATGCGATTGCCGCCCATCATGCGTCGGCGGACAGCGGGCCCGAAAACGAAATGGCCGATGCCGTCCATGTCGCCGAGGTCCTCAGCCACGCGCTCAATCTTGGCGGCGGCGAGGGTGCGCGGGTGCCCAGGCTGTGGGATTTGTCTTCTGTCCGAATGGGTATCGACTGGTGTCAGTTCGCGGCCCATTTCCCCGTCATAGAAGCCCGCTTCGTCGGCGCCAGAATTACGCTCGGGCTGTAGCTTTCCGCCGCCGGCGCCGGCAGGCTTGACGGAACGCCGTCAGAACAGGCGGTCGAGGAACAGCGCGGCGAACAGCAATGCCAGGTAGAGGATGGAGTAGCGGAAGGTGCGCTGCGCCAGCGCATCGCTGTAGCTGCGGCTGAGCGCCGTGGCGAGGAACAGGAAGCCGAGGTTGAGCAGCGTGACCAGCGCCAGATAGATGCTGCCGCTCATACCCAGTGATACCGGGATCAGGCTGGCGGCGGCCAACATCACGGTGTAGAGCAGGATGTGCTGGCAGGTGAATTCGACGCCGTGGGTTACCGGCAGCATGGGCAGGCCGGCGCGGGCGTACTCCTCGCGCCGGTAGCAGGCCAGCGCCCAGAAGTGCGGCGGCGTCCACAGGAAGATGATGAGGAACAAGGCCAGCGGCTCGACGCCGATGCTGCCGGTCATCGCCGTCCAGCCCAGTACCGGCGGCATGGCGCCGGAAGCGCCGCCGATGACGATGTTCATCGGTGTCGCCGGCTTCAGCACAAGCGTGTAGATCACCGCGTAGCCGAGGAAGGTGGCCAGCGTCAGCCACAGCGTCAGGTCGTTGATGAAGGCGTGCAGCAGCCACAGGCCGGCGCCGCCCATCAGCAGCGACAGGCCCAGCGTTTCCAGCGCCGGGGCCGTGCCGCGTGCCGTGGCACGGCCGCGCGTGCGCGCCATGCGTGCATCGACGGTGCGTTCGACCAGGCAGTTGAGCGCCGCCGCCGCGCCGGCCACCAGGGCAATGCCGAGCGAGGCGACGAGGAAGCGCGCCGCCGGCGGCAAGCCCGGCGCGGCGAGGAACATGCCGATCATCGCGGTGAATACGATCAGGGTATTCACGCGCGGCTTGCACAGTTCGAAGAAGTCCGCCAGCCGGCGGCCGGGGGATTGGGAGCGCAGTGTCGCCGTGTTCATGATATGAGCATCATTCAATCCAGGACAGCTTGAGCAACCGTTCCAGGTCGCTGCGTATGCCGTTGATCGGAGCCTGCGGCGCATACGCCATCATCGCCAGGCCGTGCGGATCGACGATGACGATGCTGCCCGCCGCAAACCCGGCCAGCGCCGGCGGACGGCCGGCGATGGTGCGCAGGTCGGGCGCCGTCGCCGCCAGTTGGCGCGCCTCGGCATCGACGCCGGTGCCGACCCAGACGTAGCGGGTACGGCCCATGTCCCGCGCCAGTGCGACCCGGACCCGGCGCAGTTCGTCGAGGCGTGCGGCGCAGGGACTGCCGCAGGGGGCGTCGCTGACCAGCGTCAGTGACCATTTGCCACGCCAGGCGGGGTCGCCGGCCAGCGGCAGCGGCGGTTCGATCAGTGCGCCGTGGTTGATGCTGCGCGCCGGCCGCCAGCCGGACAGGTAGAGACTGCCGCCGCTCAGCACGGGCAGCAGCAGCAGGGCGCAGATCGACAGCAGCACGAGGCGCGACTTCAGCCGCGACATCGGCGGCGGCAGAGGGGAAGGCGCCGCGAGCGTGCTCATTGCCGCCGCACCAGGAAGTAGAGCCAGATGCCGAGGCTGGAAATGGCGAAGCCGAACCACTGCAGCGCATAGCCGAAGTGCATATCGGCGCGCTCGTCGGGACGCGGCCATTCCCGTGCATAGCCGGCGGCAGCCCCGGCGTCGAGCTGCACCAGCACCGGTTGCATCGGCCACGGCACGGCGGCGCGGAGGCGTTCCATGTCGGGGTTCTGCCACAGCGTCTGCCATGTCCGGCCCGGTGCTTCAGGCGGCTTGAGGGTGAAGAATCGCGTCGGCGGCACGACCGCAACCCCGGTCAGCTCGATGCTGCCGGCGGGTGTTTGAATCGTCGGCAGACTGGCGTGATCGGGGCCGGCCGGCACCCAGCCGCGATTGACCCAGACGCGCATTTCCGAGCCGTCGAGCTTCAGCGGCGTCAGGACATGGTAGCCGGCCTGCTCGCGATGGACGCGGTTGTCGAGAAGAATCTGCCGTTCCGGTTCGAAAACGCCTTGCAGCCGGACATGGCGGTAGCGCAGGTCGGCTGCCGCGGCCGGCGCGGCCGGCATCGCCACCGGTGCGCCGTGACTGCGACTGTCAAGCTCGGCCTGCAACTGCAGCTTGGCTTCATTCTTGCGCCACTGCCAGAGTCCGAGGGAGACAAAGGACGGAATCAGCACGGCCAGCAGCAAGCCGCCCCACAAGGCCGTGGCGCGCCGCGAAACGGCGCTTGCCTTGCTGGCTGCGGCCGGCTCATACTGACAGCCGGGTGCCGCCGCCGGGCGGCCGTCAGGAGCTTTCGCCATGGTCAAGATGCTTGTTGTCGTCATGTTGCTGGCAATCGTCGGCAGTCTGTTCTCGGGACTATTTTTTCTCTACCGCGATCGCGGCGAGGGGACGCGCACCGCAAGGGCGCTGAGTATCCGCATCGGTTTGTCGCTGATTCTGTTCATCGCGCTTCTGCTTTCCTATCGCTTCGGCCTGGTTCCCGGCTACAGCCAATAGACCACGACGAACAACAGCAGCCAGACGACATCCACGAAGTGCCAGTACCAGGTGACGGCTTCGAAGCCGAAGTGGCGGTCCGCCGTGAAATGTCCCTGCATGCTCCGCGCCAGGATTACCGACAGCATGATCGCGCCCAGCGTGACGTGAAAGCCGTGGAATCCCGTCAGCATGAAGAAGGTCGCGCCGTAGGCGCCGGCACCCAGCGTCAGTCCCATCTCGGTATAGGCGTGGTGATACTCGTAGGCTTGCAGCACCAGAAAAGCGATTCCGAGCAGGACGGTTGCAGCCAGCCCCAGGCTGAGCTGGCGGCGGCTGTTCTGCAGCAGGCCCCAATGGGCCCAGGTCACCGTCACGCCGGATGACAGCAGCAAGGCGGTGTTGATCGCCGGAATGCCCCACGCCGCCATCGGCGTGAACGCCGCCCCCTTGGGCCCGGCCGAGGGCCAGGTGCCGGCGAAGTCCGGCCACAGGGTTGCGCCGTGCGCCGCTTGCATGTTGCCGAGTTCCGGCACGGAGATGGTGCGAACGTAGAACAGGGCGCCGAAGAAGGCGGCGAAAAACATCACTTCCGAGGCGATGAACCAGACCATGCCGTAGCGGAAGGACTTGTCCTCCCATTCGCGGTAGGAACCGCCTTGCGATTCGCCGATCACCTTGCCGAACCAGCCGAACAGGACATAGACGATCACGCCGCTGCCGCCGAGCATGACCCATGAACCCGCGCCGAAGCCGTTCATGGCGAGGATGGAGCCGAGCAGGAGCAGGAACATTCCGCCGGACAGCACGAAAGGGTAAAGGCTCGGCTGCGGGACGTAGTAGGCGTGGGTGTGCGGAGCAGCGTTCATCGGACCTCCCGTGATGCCATTGCCAGTGGCGGCGTTTCAAGACTGTAGAACGAGTACGACAAAGTGATGTTGCGGATATCCGGGTCCAGGCCCGGCTTGACGATAAACACCAAGGGCATTTCTCTGGCCTCGCCCGGCGCCAGCGTCTGTTGGGTGAAGCAGAAGCATTCGATCTTCTGGAAGTGCTTCGCCGCCTGGCCGGGGGTTACGCTGGGCACCGCCTGGCCGACGATGGTTCGATCGGAGGTATTGCTGACCAGGAAGCGCACCTGCTGCATGTCGCCCGGATGGGTATCCAGGCTCGGCGTCAGCGGACGTATCTGCCACGGCAGGCCGGGCATCACGGTGCCGGTGAAATCGACCGTCACCAGGCGGCTGCGGTCGATCGCCGGCGCCGGCGCGGCGATCGCTGCCGCCAGTCCGCCGATGCCGAAGCCTTCCTTGCCGCCGCCGGTCTTGCCGTTGAAGCCGGTGGCTTCGCACAGCACGTTGTAGAGCGGCACGAGGCCGAAGCCGAACACGCTGGCCGCCGCCACCAGCAACAGCAGGCGGCGGATCAGCGGGGCATGGTCGCGGCGCGGGACAGTCTCGCTCATCGCTTGATCAACAGGCCGATGACATATATGGCGACGGCTGCCGCGCAGAGCAGCCAGGCCATGCGGCTGGCGCGGGCACGCCGAGTGGCCTCGGCATTGGCGCATGGTTCGGCTGCTGCGTTCATTTCACCTCCGGCTGGGTTTCCCAGGAGTGATGGGGCGGCGGCGAAGACAGCTGCCATTCGAGCCCGTCGGCGCCTTCCCAGACTTTGCCGCTGACCTTCGCCCCGCCGCGCACGCATTGCCAGATGTTCCAGGCGAAGAGCAGTTGCGAAATGCCGAGAATGAAGGAGCCGACAGTGGAGATGGCGTTGAATTCGGCGAATTGCAGCGCATAGTCCGGGATGCGGCGCGGCATGCCGGCCAGGCCGAGGAAGAACTGCGGCATGAAGGTGAGGTTGAAGGAAACCACGGTCAGCCAGAAATGCCACTTGCCCAGGGTCTCGCTGTACATGTGGCCGGTCCATTTCGGCAGCCAGTAATACACGCCGGTCATCACCCCCATGATGCCGCCGGTGAATAGCGCATAGTGGAAGTGGGCGACGACGAAATAGCTGTGATGGTACTGCGCATCGGCCGCCACGTCGGCCAGCACCAGCCCGGTGAGGCCGGCGATGCCGAACAGCACGATGAAGCCGATGGCGAACAGCATCGGCGTCTCGAAGCTGATCGAGCCGCGCCACATGGTGGCGATCCAGCAGAAGAACAGCACGGCCAGCGGCAGCGAGATGGCCATGGTGCTGAACATGAAGTAGATCAGCGCCGGCACCGGCAGGCCGACGGTGAGGAAGTGGTGCGCCCAGACCACCACCGAGAGCAGGCCGATGGCGATGAAGGCATAGACCTGGGCCTTGTAGCCATACACCGGCTTGCGCGAGAAGGTGGACAACACGTGCGGGATCAGTCCCCACACCGGAAGCAGCAGGATGTATACCTCGGGATGGCCGAAGAACCAGAACAGGTGCTGGAACAGAATCGGGTCTCCGCCGCCGGCGGCGTTGAAGAAGTGGGTGCCGAAGTGGCGGTCGGTGAGCAGCATGGTGACCGCGCCCGCCAGCACAGGGATGGTGGCGATCAGCAGAAAGGCGGTGATCAGCCAGCCCCAGGCGAACAGCGGCAGCTTCATCATCGTCATGCCGGGAGCCCGCATGTTGAAGATGGTGACGATGATGTTGATCGAGCCCATCACCGAGGAGATGCCGAACAGATGCACGGCGAAGATGGCGAAGTCGACGCCGAGGCCGCCCTGCACCGAGAGCGGCGCGTACATGGTCCAGCCGGTTGCCAGCGCGCCGTCGCCGATGCCGAACAGTGCCAGCGCGAAGGGCAGCACCAGCAGCGTCGCTGCCGGCGGCAGCAGCCAGAAGCCCCAGTTGTTCAGGCGCGGCAGCGCCATGTCGGGGGCACCGATCATCAGCGGAATCTGCCAGTTGGCGAAGCCGGTGGCGGCCGGCATCAGCGCGGCGAAGATCATCACCAGCGCATGCACGCCGATCAGCTGGTTGAAGAACTCCGGCTGCATCATCTGCAGTCCGGGCTGGAACAACTCCGCACGCACGGCCAGGATCATGGCGCCGCCGACGAAGAACATCAGCAGCGCGAACGTCATGTACAGCGTGCCGATGTCCTTGTGGTTGGTGGTCGTCAGCCAGCGCAGCAGGCCGCCGCTATAGCCGCTGTCGTGATGGGTGTGGTCGGGGGCGGTGGTCGCTATGCTCATTGGTGGTTCTCCTAGCGCAAGGCCTTGATTTGCGCGGGCTGGATCATGTCGCCGCGGGTGTTGCCGAACGCATTGCGCTCGAAGGTGATCACGGCCGCCAGATCGACATCGGACAGCGTGTTCTTGAAGGCCTGCATCGGCGTGCCGGGCTTGCCGTTCATGACGCGGTCGGGATGGCTGTCGGGTAGCAGTTTGCCCTCGGGCGAGAGCAGCGGCGAGTTGATTACCTTGCTGCCCGCCAGTGCCGGGAAGACCGGCGGCAGTCCCTTGCCCTCGGGCTGGTGACAGGCGACGCAGAGCGTGGCATAGACCTCCTTGCCCTTCGCCATCAGTTCGTCCTTGCTCCAGGCGCGTCCGGCGCCGGCGGCAACGCCTGATTGCCTGGCTTTCTGCGCATCGATCCAGGCCAGGTATTCGGGCTCGGGCACGGCCCGCACCACCACCGGCATGAAGCCGTGGTCCTTGCCGCAGAGCTCGGCGCACTGCCCGCGGTAGACGCCCGGCTGGTCGATGCGCAGCCAGGTTTCGCGCAGGAAACCGGGGATGGCGTCGCGCTTGACGCCGAACTGCGGTACCCACCAGGTATGGATCACATCCATCGAAGTCAGCAGTACCCGAACTTTCTTGCCCACCGGCAAGACGATTTCGTTATCGACTTCGAGCAGGTAGTTCTCGCCTTTTGCGGCCGTGCCGTTGATCTGTTCGCGCGGCGTGGCGAGCGACGACAGGAATTTGAGGCCGGCTTCCGGATACTCGTACTGCCATCGCCACTGCATGCCGGTAACCTTGAGCACCATGTCGGCGCGGGTGCGGGTGTCCTCCATGTCGACGATGGCCTGCACCGCAGGCACGCCCATCAGCACGAAGTCGATGTACATGAGCATGGCGAAGGGGACCAGCGCCCAGAACCACTGCAGCCTGCCGTTCGGTCCGGTGAACGTTGCCGCTTCATGCCCGGCGCTCTTGCGGTGCTTTATCAGCGAATACACCATGATCGCAAACACCGCCACGAACAGCGCGATGATGATCAGCATGAACTCGTTGTGTATGCGCAGCGTGTCGTGCGCAATCGGCGTTACCGGCTCGGGAAAGCTCCAGCGGTAGGCCGCGGCAGCGGTGAGGGGCGAGACGAGCGCGGACAGGCCGAGCAGGCGCCGCACTGGATGGCAAGACATCTTCAAACTCTCCTCCCTTTCGTTCGACCCGCCACACCCGGCGGTGTCCGGTCGGGCACGACCGGTTTATGTTCAGCGCCCGATACTTGAGTGAAACTCTCGACTATATGTCCGAGTTTATTCCTCAACTATCATTATTGCAAGAGGTGTCAATAGTTGAAGGCTAAACAATACGGATGCGCGCCGCAGGCTTGTCGCAAAGCAGGTGGCCGGCGATGAGGCAGATGTCCCGCAGCGGCGAAGCCGGTACCCTGGAGGCGTGTGTCGTCGGGTGCATCAAGCGGATATATCTCCAACTCGCCGCAGCGGTGCTGGGGGCAGCGCGTGCTACGATGCCGCGCCCGCCATGTCCGATCTTGAACGCATCTTTGCCCCCGAGGGGCCGCTCGCCGCTGCCGTGGCGGGCTTTCGTCCGCGGCCGCAGCAACTCGAGATGGCGCAGCGCATTGCCGCAGCCATTGCCGGCAACCTGGCTTTGGTGGCCGAAGCCGGCACCGGCACCGGCAAGACCTTTGCGTATCTGGCGCCGGCGCTGCTGTCGGGAGGCAAGGTCATCGTCTCCACCGGCACCAAGACCCTGCAGGACCAGCTCTTCAACCGCGACCTGCCGGCGGTGCGCGACGCGCTCAAGGTCGGCGCCACGATCGCGCTGTTGAAGGGCCGCGCCAATTACGTCTGTCCCTATCACCTCGAGCGCGCGATGAGTGCCGGCCGCCTGGCGTCGCGCGAGGAAGCGGCGCATTTGCGCAAGATTTCCCGTTTTGCCGAGCGCACCCGGACCGGCGACAAGGCGGAGTGCATCGATGTGCCGGAGGATTCGGGAGCGTGGATGCTGGCGACCTCGACGCGCGAGAATTGCCTCGGCCAGGAATGCCCGAACGCGAAGGGCTGCTTTGTCATGGCGGCGCGGCAGGATGCGCTGGCCGCCGATATCGTGGTGGTCAACCACCACCTGTTCTTCGCCGACGTGATGTTGAAGGACGAGGGCATGGGCGAACTGTTGCCGGCCTGCAATACCATCATCTTCGACGAGGCCCACCAACTGCCCGAGGTGGCCGGGCTGTTCTTCGGCGAGAGCGTTGCCACCAGCCAGATCATCGAACTGGCGCGCGACACCCGCAACGAAGCCATTGTCAGCGCGAAGGACTATCCCGTGCTGCAGGACGCTGCGCAGGCCCTGGACAAGGCCGCACGCGACCTGCGCCTGGCGGTGAAAGGCGAGAACCAGCGCCTGCCGGCGGCGAAGCTGGAAGGCGAAGCGGAATTCGGTGCGGCCTTGCAGGGACTCGCTGATGCGATTGCGGAAGTCGGCCGTCATCTGGAAACCCAGGCCGAGCGCGGCGAGGGCCTGGCCAACTGCCTGCGCCGCGCGCAGGAGCTGGCACAGGGTCTCAAGCGCTGGCGCCAGGGAGCCGCCGACCCCGGGGATTGCGGCGGCGATGAAGTGGTGAAGTGGGTCGAGGTGTATTCGCAGGCGATGTCGCTGAACCTGACACCGCTCGACATCGCACCGATCTTCCAGCGCCAGATGGAAGGCCATCCGCGCGCCTGGATTTTCACCTCGGCGACGCTGGCTGTGGGCAGCAACTTTTCGCATTACTGCGGCGAACTCGGCTTGGCCGAAGCCGATACCGCAGTGTGGGGCAGCCCCTTCGATTACGAGAAGAACGCGCTGCTCTATTCGCCGACCGGCATGCCCGACCCCAACAGCGCCATGTACCAGGAAGCCGTGGCGGAAGCCGCCTGGCCGGCGATCCGCGCCTCCGGCGGGCGCGCCTTCGTGCTGTGCACCTCGCTGCGGGCGATGCGCCGCATCCGCGAGCTGCTGCAGGAAAAGCTCGCCGCCGAGGCGCTCGACCTGCCCCTGCTGATGCAGGGCGAGGGCTCGCGCACGGAACTGCTGGAGCGTTTCCGCTTCCTCGGCAACGCCATCCTGGTTGCCAGCCAGAGTTTCTGGGAGGGCGTCGATGTGCGCGGCGAGGCACTGTCGCTGGTGGTGATCGACAAGTTGCCGTTTGCGCCGCCGGACGACCCGGTGCTCTCGGCGCGCATCGACCGGCTGCGCGCGGCAGGGCGCAACCCCTTCATGGAATACCAGCTGCCGCGCGCCGTAATCAGCATGAAGCAGGGCTCGGGACGGCTGATCCGCGACGAGGACGATCGCGGCGTACTGATGATCTGCGATCCGCGTCTGACCGGCAAGCCCTATGGCAAGGCCATCTGGCGTTCGCTGCCGCCGATGCGGCGCACCCGCGATGTTGCCGAGGTCGAGGCCTTCTTTGCCTGCGGCCGCCCTGACTGACGGCGATGGCTCCGGCGTTGGCCACCGCTGCAGCTTCCTTTTCCGGACTCGGTAGAATCGCGGCATGAACAGCCACTCCAGCATCGAACTGGCGGACCGCCTGAATGCCGACTGCCACTGCGTCTCGCTCGACAGCGGAAGGCTGGAGGATGAACTGGAGCGCGTCAGTCCCGGCTTTCACGCCGAGGTGATGGCGGGGCGGCCGCACCTGTTCGCCGGTTCCGTGGTGTTTGTCAGCGACGAACATGTGCGGCGCATGGCGCGGCTGGTGGCCGCGGTGGAGAAGCTTGTGGCGCTGCCGGCGTATCGCCAGCACGTGCTGGCCTATGCGCCTGAGATCGCACGACATCAAACTGCACCGCGCGGCGTGTTTCTCGGCTATGACTTCCATCTTGGGAATTCCGGCCCGCAACTGATCGAAATCAACACCAACGCCGGTGGCGGGCTGCTCAACGCCTTGCTGGCGCGCGCCCAGAAATCCTGTTGCGACGACGTGGAAGCCTTGCTGCCCGGGGATCTCGGCGGCGATACGCCCGAGCATCTGTTTCTCGAGATGTTCCGCGCCGAATGGCGCGCCTTCGCCGCCAGCCGGGGCAAGCACGAAGCACTGGGCAGCGTCGCCATTGTCGACGAGGCGCCGCAGACGCAATACCTGCACCCCGAGTTCATCCTGTTTCAGCGCCTGTTCGAGCAGGCCGGGATTCGCGCCGTGATCTGCGACCCGCAGCAACTGGTGTTTCGCGACGGCGCCTTGTGGCACGGCACCACGCGCGTTGACCTGGTCTACAACCGGCTTACCGACTTCGCCTTCGACGCGCCGTCAAGCGCTGCGCTGCGGGCGGCCTGGCTGGCGGATGCAGCGGCCGTCACGCCGCATCCGCAGGCCCATGCCCTGTACGCCGACAAGCGCAACCTGGTGGCCTTGTCCGATGACGCCCTGCTTGCGGCGTGGGGCGTCGATAGTGAAACGCGGGCTACGCTGGCGGCGAAAATTCCGCGCACCGAACTGGTGGTGCCGGAACAGGCCGCTGACTTGTGGGCGCGGCGCAAGCAGTTGTTCTTCAAGCCTGCGGCGGGCTACGGCTCAAAGGCTGCCTATCGCGGCGACAAGATGACCCGGCGCGTGTTCGAAGAAGTGCTGGCCGGCAGCTATATCGCCCAGGCGCTGGTGCCGCCTTCCTCGCGCACCCTGAGGGTAGGCGAGGCGCCGGTCGAGCTCAAGCTGGACTTGCGCAACTATGTCTATGCCGGCCATGTCCAACTGATTGCCGCACGTTTGTGGCAGGGACAGACCACCAACTTCCGCACTCCGGGTGGCGGCTTCGCGCCGGTGCTGACGGTGCCGGGGAGTCAGGAGATTTGATGAACGCAAAGGCTTTACCGCAGAGGCGCAGAGGCGCCGAGACAACGCAGAGAACTTCAAGAACAAGAACCTTCAAGCTGCCGGTTTGGTTTTTCCTCTGCCAATCCTCTGCGCCTCTGCGCCTCTGCGGTGAGGCATTTCATGATTTCGCCTTGGCGGCTTGCCGATGAAAGTATTCGGCCTCGCCGGCTATTCCGGTTCGGGAAAAACCACTTTGTTGGAGGAGTTGATTCCACGACTGACGGCGGCCGGGTTGCGCGTTTCGCTGATCAAGCACGCTCACCACCGTTTCGACATCGACCACCCGGGCAAGGATTCCTACCGTCTGCGCGAGGCCGGTTGCTCCGAGGTGCTGCTGATTTCCGACCAGCGCTGGGTGCTGATGCACGAACTGCGCGGCGCGCCGGAACCTTCGCTGGATGAGCAGATCGCGCGCTTTTCGGAGTGCGACCTGGTGCTGGTCGAGGGCTTCAAGCACACGCCGATTCCCAAGCTCGAAGTGCACCGTCCCTCCCTCGGCAAGCCGCTGATCGCCGGCAGCGGCGTCGAAACCATCGTTGCCGTGGCCTGCGACGAGCCGGATGCGGTGGCGAAGCTGACCGGACTGCCTATACTGAATCTGGGCGATCGCGATGCCATCGCCGATTTCATTCTTCGTCACATGGGGTTCAGGAATGCTTGATTTTGATGACGCACTCGCCCGTCTGCTGGCCGGCGCGAATGCCGTGGGTGAGACGGAAGAAGTGCCGACCTTTGCCGCGGCGGGGCGGATACTGGCGCAGAGACTGCGCTCAGGCGTAGACGTGCCGCCACTCGACAATACTTCGATGGACGGCTACGCCTTGCGCTGCGCCGATGTGCCGGCCGCCGGTGCGCAGTTGGTCGTCGCCCAGCGCATCGTGGCCGGCAGTGTCGGCCACGTGCTGGCGCCCGGCACGGCGGCGCGGATTTTTACCGGCGCTCCGCTGCCGGCCGGTGCCGATGCCGTAGTCATGCAGGAATTGTGCGCCGTGGATGGCGACCGGGTGACGGTGAATCATGTGCCCCGTGATGGCGAGTGGATCCGCCGCCGCGGTGAGGACATTGCCGCCGGCAGCGAGGTGCTGGCCGCCGGAACCCGGCTGTCGGCGGCGCATGTCGGCGTCGCGGCATCGGCGGGCGCGGCGCGGCTGGCGGTTTATCGGCGCTTGCGGGTCGCCCTGTTTTCGACCGGCGACGAACTGGCTATGCCGGGCGAGGCGCTCAAGCCGGGCGGCATCTACAATTCCAATCGCTATACGCTGCGCGCCCTGCTCGAAGGACTCGGCTGCGTGGTCGCCGATCTCGGCATCGTGCCCGATTCGCGTGATGCCACGCGTGCCGCCTTGCGCGAGGCGGCGGCCGGCAATGACCTGATCCTCACCAGCGGCGGCGTTTCGGTGGGCGAGGAAGATCACGTCAAGCCGGCGGTGGAAGCCGAGGGCGCGCTGGATCTGTGGAAGATCGCCATCAAGCCGGGCAAGCCGTTGGCATTCGGGCGGGTAGGCGCGGCGGCCTTCATCGGCCTGCCGGGAAATCCGGTTTCCAGTTTCGTTACCTTCCTCATGTTGGTCCGCCCCTACATCCTCAAGGCGCAGGGCGCGACGGCGGTGACGCCCCGCGCGCAACTGTTGCGGGCCGATTTTTCCTGCCCTGGCGATCCGCGCCGCGAGTTCCTGCGTGCGCGGGTGAATGCAGAAGGAGGCCTGGAACTGTTCGCCAACCAGAGCGCGGGTGTGCTGACCTCGTGCACCTGGGCCGACGGCCTGGTCGACAATCCGTCGCGGCACGCCGTGGCTCGCGGCGACCAGGTGCGATTCCTGCCGTTTTCCGAACTGCTATAGTGAATCCGTGATGATCAAGGTACTTTTCTTTGCCGGCTTGCGCGAGGCGCTGGGTACGGGTTCCGAGTCGCTAGCCTTGCCCGCGGAGATCGCCACGGTCGGTGCCCTGCGCGACCATCTCGCCGCGCGCGGCGAACCGTGGTCGGCGCTGGCCGGCACGAAGAACCTGCGCGCGGCGGTGAACCAGCAGATGGCCGCAGCGGATGCCGCGGTAAAGCCGGGCGACGAAGTGGCGTTCTTCCCGCCTGTCACGGGAGGCTGATATGCCGGTCAGCGTGCAGGAATCAGATTTCGATGCGGGCGCCGAGATCGCGGCGCTTTCAGCCGGGCGCGATGACGTCGGCGCGGTGGCGAGTTTCGTCGGCCTGGTGCGGGCCGACAAGTCGGCGGATGCCGCAGCGGTGCAGGCGATGACGCTGGAACATTACCCCGGCATGACGCAGCAGGCGCTCGACGCCATCGTCGCCGAGGCGCGAGGGCGCTGGGATCTTTCCGGCGTGCGGGTGATTCACCGCGTCGGCCGGCTGCTGCCGGGTGATCGCATCGTGCTGGTGGCGGTGGCGTCCGCGCATCGCGGCGAGGCCTTCGCCGCCTGCGAGTTCATCATGGACTACCTGAAGACGCGGGCGCCCTTCTGGAAGAAGGAAGAAACGCCGCAGGGCGGGCGCTGGGTCGATGCCCGCGAGAGCGACGGCGAGGCGGCCGGGCGCTGGGCAAGCGGCGGCAAGTAGAAAAAGCAACGGCTGACCACTTGCGTGATCAGCCGTCGGCAGGGGAGGATGCTCGCCTACTTGCGCTTGGCGCCGCCGGTGGCTTTCTTGACGGTCTCGCCGACATTGGCCATGGCGGCTGTCGAGGCTTTCGAAATCTGCTCGAAGGCGGCATTGGCGGTGGCGATTGCCTGCTGGAATGACTCCATCATGTTGGGAGTCTGTCCGGGCAGGCTTTTCATGAAGGTCTGCATGGACTCGGTCATGTCCTGACTGCCGGAGGCCAGTTGTTCGGTCACCAGCCGGGCAAATTCGGCCCGCGCCGAGTTGCTGATCTCGGCAATCTGTTGCGCTGCCGCGACCATGCGCTGGGTGGTGTCCTGGGCATACTGGGTGCGCAGTTGCAGCACTGCCTGAGGATCGCGGGCACCGGTCTGCGCCTTGGCGTTTTCCACGCCGCTCTGGAACATTTCCTTGGCCAACTCGGATTGCAGCGCCATGATGCGCTGTGAATTCTCGATCGAAAGCTGTGCCATGCGCATGGCGGCTTCCATGTTCTTGCGGTGCAATTCGCTGAATTGTTCAATTTTGCCTGGCATGACTATCTCCTGTGTTGGACCCTTAAAAAACCAATTTACCACCAACGGCTTACGGATTTCTGACCCAGATCAACAGCCGTCAAGGTTTCGGGCTTGTTGCGGCTCTCTGTCTGACCCATACTTGGCGCAAGTCTGCCACGGCAGGAAGGGAAATGATATGAAGATCATCGGTATGGCACTGGTATTCCTGGTGGCCCTTGAACATGTGTATTTTCTTTACCTCGAGATGTTTCTCTGGACCAGGCCGAAGGGGCTCAAGGTCTTCGGCAATACCGCCGAGCGCGCCGAGGCGTCGAAGGTTCTGGCGGCGAACCAGGGACTCTACAACGGCTTCCTGGCCGCCGGACTGGTGTGGGGGCTGATCTACCCGGTCGCGGCCGCCGGTGTTCATATCCAGATGTTCTTTCTGGCCTGCGTGCTGGTCGCCGGGATCTACGGCGGGATCACGGTCAAGCGAACCATACTGTATCTGCAGGGCGGGCCGGCACTGCTCGGGTTGCTGGCCCTGCTGGCGGCTTAGCCCTCCCCGGGGCGCGGGCGGCGCACCGTGTATCCGGGCCGAGGATTGAAATCCGCCCGGTGATCCCCATGTTGTGTGCAATGACAATTCTTTGAGGCTTTTGCCATGCGCTTCGACAAATTCACGACCAGATTCCAGCAGGCGGTGTCCGATGCCCAGAGCCTGGCGGTCGGCAACGACCAGCAGTTCATCGAGCCGCAGCACCTGCTGCTGGCCCTGCTCAACCAGGACGACGGCAGCACCTCGTCCTTGCTGGCGCGCGCCGGCGCCAATGTCGGCGGGCTGAAAGCGGCCCTGGGCAAGGCCATGGATCGCCTGCCCAAGGTCGAAGGCCACGGCGGCGAGGTCAGCATCGGCCGCGATCTGACGAACCTGCTCAACATCACCGACAAGGAAGCGCAGAAGGCCGGCGACCAGTTCATCGCCTCCGAGATGTTCCTGCTGGCGCTGACGCAGGACAAGGGCGAGTGCGGCCGTCTGCTGAAGGAGGCCGGGCTCAATCGCAAGGCGCTGGAAGACGCGGTCAAGGCCGTGCGCGGTGGCGAAAACGTCGGCTCGCAGGATGCCGAAGGCCAGCGCGAGGCGCTCAGCAAGTACTGCCTCGACCTGACCGAGCGGGCCAGGCTGGGCAAACTGGATCCGGTGATCGGCCGCGACGACGAAATCCGCCGCACCATCCAGATCCTGCAGCGGCGCACCAAGAACAATCCGGTGCTGATCGGTGAGCCCGGCGTCGGCAAGACCGCTATCGTCGAAGGCCTGGCGCAGCGCATCGTCAATGGCGAAGTGCCCGAGACGCTGAAGGACAAGCGCGTGCTGGTGCTCGACATGGCCGGGCTGCTGGCCGGCGCCAAGTACCGCGGCGAGTTCGAGGAGCGGCTCAAGGCCGTGCTCAAGGAAGTGGCGCAGGACCAGGGTCGCATCATTCTGTTCATCGACGAGTTGCACACCATGGTCGGCGCCGGCAAGGCCGAAGGCGCCATCGATGCCGGCAACATGCTGAAGCCGGCATTGGCGCGCGGCGAACTGCACTGCATCGGCGCCACTACGCTCAACGAATACCGCAAGTATGTCGAGAAGGATGCGGCGCTGGAGCGGCGCTTCCAGAAGGTGCAGGTCGATGAGCCCTCGGTCGAGGCGACCATTGCCATCCTGCGCGGCCTGCAGGAGAAATACGAACTGCATCACGGCGTGGACATCACCGACCCGGCCATCGTCGCCGCCGCCGAATTGAGCCACCGCTACATCACCGACCGCTTTCTGCCGGACAAGGCCATTGACCTGATCGACGAGGCGGCGGCGAAGATCAAGATGGAAATCGACTCCAAGCCGGAAGTCATGGACAAGCTCGACCGCCGCCTGATCCAGCTGAAGATCGAGAGCGAAGCGGTGAAGAAGGAAAAGGACGATGCCTCGAAGCGCCGCCTGGTACTGATCAAGGACGAGATCGCCAAACTCGAGCGCGAGTATGCCGACCTGGACGAGGTCTGGCGCGCCGAAAAGGCCCAGGTGCAGGGCTCGGCGCACATCAAGGAAGAGATCGACAAGATCAGGGGGCAGATGGCCGAACTGCAGCGCCAGGGCGCTTTCGACAAGCTCGCCGAACTGCAGTACGGCACGCTGCCCAAGCTCGAAGCGCAATTGAAAGCGGCGGACCTGGCATCCAACAGCACCGGCGCTGGTGGAGTGCCGAAGAACCGGCTGCTGCGCACCCAGGTCGGCACGGAGGAGATTGCCGAAGTGGTGTCGCGTGCCACCGGCATTCCGGTATCGAAGATGATGCAGGGCGAACGGGACAAGCTGCTGAAAATGGAAGACCGCCTGCACGCGCGGGTGGTGGGGCAGGACGAGGCGGTGCGGCTGGTGGCCGACGCCATCCGCCGTTCGCGTGCCGGGCTGTCGGAAGAAGGCCGGCCCTACGGCTCCTTCCTCTTCCTCGGCCCGACCGGCGTCGGCAAGACCGAACTGTGCAAGGCACTGGCCGAATTCCTGTTCGATGCCGAGGATCACCTGATCCGCATCGACATGAGCGAGTTCATGGAGAAGCATTCCGTGGCGCGGCTGATCGGTGCGCCGCCGGGCTATGTCGGCTACGAGGAGGGCGGCTACCTGACCGAACAGGTGCGGCGCAAGCCCTACTCGGTGATCCTTTTCGATGAAGTGGAAAAGGCCCATCCGGATGTCTTCAATGTCCTGCTGCAGGTGCTCGATGACGGCCGCATGACGGACGGCCAGGGCCGCACCGTGGATTTCAAGAACACGGTGATCGTCATGACCTCCAACCTCGGCAGCCAGATGATCCAGCAGATGGCCGATTCCGACTATCAGGTGATCAAGATGGCGGTGATGGGCGAGGTCAAGACCCACTTCCGTCCGGAGTTCGTGAACCGCATCGACGAGATCGTGGTGTTCCACGCCCTGGACGAAAAGCACATCGCCGGCATCGCGCGGATTCAGCTCAAGTACCTGGAAAAGCGCATGGCGAAGCTCGACATGGCACTGGAGGTTTCCGACGCGGCGTTGGCGTTGATCGCCGAGGCCGGTTTCGATCCGGTGTTCGGCGCGCGTCCCTTGAAGCGGGCGATTCAGGAGCGCATCGAGAACCCGCTCTCAAGGCTGATTCTGGAAGGCAGTTTCGGGCCGAAGGATCGCGTCATGGTCGATGTCAGCAAGGGGCAGCTCAGTTTCGGCAAGGCTTGAAAACGGCGAGCCTCCGGCGTGGTATAGCAATTGTTATAACAACATCGGAGCGCGCCATGCACGTCCTCAAGCTTACCCAGATCGGCAATTCGATCGGCGTCATCCTGCCCAAGGATGTGCTCGCCAACTTGAAAGTGGAAAAAGGTGAGTCGATCTTTCTGACCGAAACGCCCGAGGGCTACGTGGTCACGCCCTACGATCCGGCACTGGATGAGCAGATGACGGCGGGGCGTGATTTCATGCGCGAGTTTCGCGACACTTTCCACGCGCTGGCCAAGTGAGTTGGCGCTGGGTCGGCAAGCGCGCGCTGTCGCTGCTGCACGGCGAAAGCCTTGCCGAGCATGGCGGTGCCGCCGGCATGCGCGATGAGGGCCTGCTCGATTCGGCTTTGGCGCGCGCACAAAACCTGCTGGCATATGGCAAGCCGGACGTTGCCGCCCTGGCCGCTGCCTATGGCTCAGGAATTTCGCAGAATCATCTCTTCGTCGATGGCAACAAGCGGGCCGCATTTCTTGCTGTTGGTATGTTCTTGGCATTGAACGGCTACCGGCTTGCTGCAACGCAAGCCGAGGCCACGCTAGCCATCCTTTCCCTCGCCGGCGGCGAACTCGAAGAAGCCGAGTTTGTCGCATGGCTGCGCCTGCATCTGGCGGCGCGCGGCAAGTAAGCGTTGCCGGTAATCGTGCGCCGCGCTGCGTCGTGCCGCGATCAGCCGCCCAGCTCCTTGTGGCGCGGGCAGGAGACGAGGTGGTCATTCACCATGCCGGTGGCCTGCATGTAGGCGTAGATGATGGTGGGGCCGATAAAGCGGAAACCGCGCCGCTTGAGTTCCTTTGACAGCGCCCCGGCTTCGGCGGTGGTGGCAGGAACGTCTGCCGGCTTGCGCCAGTGGTTTATGCGCGGGCGGCCATCGACGAACTGCCACAGCAGCCGGTCGAGCGATTCGCCCGCTTCGTAAAGCTCCAGCGTGGCGCGGGCGTTGCCGATGCTCGCCGCAATCTTCAGGCGGTTCCTGACGATGCCGGCGTCGCCCAGCAGCCGCGCCACATCCCGTTCGTCATAACGGGCGATTCTGTTTACGTCGAAGTTGTCGAAGGCGCGGCGGTAGTTTTCGCGCTTCCTCAGGATGGTGATCCATGACAGGCCGGCCTGGGCGCCTTCAAGGACGAGGAACTCGAACAGGGTGCGTTCGTCATGGCAGGGTACGCCCCATTCGGTGTCGTGATAGGCGACGTAGAGAGGATCGTCGCCGCACCAGGGGCAGCGTTTGCTCACGCCTAGTTCAGTACCAGTATGCCGCGCTTCAGCCCATGGTCCTCCGGATGCGCGGAGAGGACAAAGCCCAGGCTGGCGACGAAGGCCAGCATGCGCGTGTTCTCGGCAAGGAAGTCGCCATGCATGTATTTCAGACCGGCGCTGCTCGCCGTGTCGATCAGGGTTCCCATCAGGCGGCGGGCGAGGCCCTTGCCCTGCCAGTCGTCGGCAACGACGATGGCGAATTCGCAGGATTCGCCGTCGGGGTTGGTGGCGTAACGGACGACGCCGATTTCCTTTTCCTCGCCGTCTGCGTCGATGGTAGCGACGAAGGCCATTTCGCGGTCGTAGTCGATCTGGGTGAGGCGGATCATCTGTGCCGGCGAAACTTCGCGGATGGTGTTCATGAAGCGCATGTAGCGCGATTCGGGCGACAGCGCCTTGACGAATTCCTGTTCCATGCGGACATCTTCGGGTTTGATCGGACGGATCGTGACCTGGCTGCCATCCTTGGCCTGAAAGCCGGTCTTGAGGTGCGACGGGTAAGGATGGATCGCCATATGGTCGTAGCGCCCCGCGGTGATCGGGGTGTTCTCGATCATGATCCGCGCGTCCACCGCCACCGCGCCGTTCTCGTCGACAATCAGCGGATTGATGTCCATTTCCCTGATCCACGGCAGTTCGCAGACCATGGATGAAACGCGCAGCAGCACGGATTCAAGCGCTTCCATGTTGACCGGCGGCATGTTGCGGAATTCGCCGAGTCGCGCAGTGGTCCGCGTCGACGCCAGCATGTCGGCCACCAGAACGGAATTCAGCGGCGGCAACGCTACGGCGCGGTCGCTGTTGTAGGCTTCGATGCTGGTACCCCCGGCGCCGAAAACGATGGTGGGACCGAAAATCTTGTCGCGGATCATGCCGACCACCAGTTCCCGGCCGTTGGGCTTCTGGATCATCGGTTCGATGGCGATGCCGTTGATCACTGCGTCGGGACGGTTCTTTTTCACCTCGTCCATGATTTCCAGCCAGGAATCGCGCACGGCAGCGAGGCTGTTGAGGTTCAGGCGGACGCCTCCGGAATCAGTCTTGTGCACGATCTGCGGTGAATCGATTTTCATCACCACCGGCATCCCGAGTTCTTCGGCGAGCACCATGGCTTCCGATGCGGAGCGCGCCACCACGGTTTGCGCGATGGGAATCCTGAAGGCGGCCAGCACCGCTTTCGATTCCATTTCGTTGAGCGCCTTGCGCCCTTCCATCAAGGCCGACTCGATGACCAGACGCGCCGATTCGAGCCGCGGCGGGGCCGTCTCGGAAATCGAGGGCGGCGTTTGCATCAGTAGTTGCCTGTTCCGGTAATAGTTGGAAATGTGCGAGAAGAGATCGACCGCCGGTTCCGGAGTGCGGAAGGTGGGAATTCCTGCGCCCTTGAACAGTTTGCGAGCCTCCCGGACCTGCTCTTCACCCATCCAGCAGGTCACCAGCGGTTTGTCGCTTTGCCGCGCGACTTCGATTACCGCGCGCGCCGCCTGGGTCGGGTCGGTCATCGCCTGCGGCGTGAGAATGGCCAGTACGCCGTCGATGTTGTCGTCGTCGATGCAGGCCTGGAGTGCGGCAGCGTAGCGCCCCGGATCGGCGTCGCCGAGAATGTCGATGGGATTGGACTTGGACCAGCCGGCGGGCAGCAGTTCGTTGAGTCGGGTGATGGTGGCCGGGTCGAATTGGGCCAGCGGAATGCCGATGTCGGCGGCGTGATCAGCCGCCATGACGCCGGGGCCGCCACCATTGGTGATGATCGCCAGGCGTTTTCCGCGCGGCCTGAAATGCGAAAACAGGGCCGAGGCGGCAGCGTACATCTGGCCGACGTTGGCCAGACGAATGACGCCGGCGCGACGCAGTGCGGCGTCGAACACGTCATCGGCACCGACCAGGGCGCCGGTGTGGGACAGGGCGGCTTTTCCGCCGGCCGGATGCTTGCCGACCTTGATCAGCAGGACCGGCTTGCAACGCGCCGCAGCGCGCAGTGCGCTCATGAAGCGGCGGGCGTTCTTGATGCCTTCGATGTAAAGAAAAATGTTCTCGGTGCGCGGGTCGGACACCATGTAGTCGAGCACTTCACCGAAGTCGATGTCGCTTTCCGAACCCAGTGAGACCACGTTGGAGAAGCCGATCTTGTTGGGCAGCGCCCAATCGAGAATCGCCGTGCACAGGGCGCCGGACTGGGAGATCAGGCCTATGGTGCCGGGATGGGCAAAGCCATGGGCGAAGGTGAGATTGATCTGGCTGCCGGGGCGCATGATGCCAAGGCAGTTGGGGCCGATCAGGCGCACTCCCTGGCGACGGGCATTTTCCAGCGCGACGCGTTCCAACGCCCTGCCGCGCGGCCCGGCCTCGGCGAAGCCGCCGGAAATGATGATGGCATTCCTGCAGCCGGCGCGACCGCAGGCGTCGATGATGTCGGGTACCTTTTCCGCCTTGGTGCAGATTACGGCGATATCCAGACGCTGCGGAATGGTGTCGACAGACGGATAGCTGCGCTGTCCGAACACGGTCTCGTGCTCGGGATTGACAAAGAACAGTTTGCCCTTGTATCCCGAGTCGAGCATGTTGCGAACCAGCGTGACGCCAATCGAGTTGGGGGTCTCCGAGGCGCCGACGATGGCGATCGATTCCGGCTCGAAAAGGGTGTGCAGATAATGTTGTTCGCTATGCATAATGGCGCTCCGCAGCGTCGCTTAGGCATATGGCCCAGATGGTTGGTGCGCTGCAGCAAAAGCATAGCATCTTCCGCCCGCTCGTGCCTGCCGGAACGACTTATAACTTGGTCGGTAACGGGCGCCTGCTGCGCAGGTATTGGCTGTAATGGCGATCGGCACTGAGGATGTGGTTGACCAGCCAGTCGGTCAACAAGCGCTTGACGCGAAAGCCCAGATAGATGCGATCTTCCTCGCCGCACCCGATTTCAGAGCGCAGTTCGGCAAAATAGTCGAAAAAACGCTGGTGCTGGCGCACGTGCAGGTCGAGAAAGGGGTATTCGTCCCTCAGCATCATTTCTTCCTCGATCGCGAAATCGTGGGACGCGGCCAACTGGATTTGCTCCAGCAGAGGCGGCGTCAGGTTCCAGGCGCCGACGTTTACCGCCCGGGCCAGTGCATTCATGTCGTCGAGCAGGTCCTTGTGCGCGCTATCCTCCATCTCCTGACCAAAGGAATATTTTGCGCGCCAACCGGCGGCCGATTCTTCCCGCGGCTTGCCCGGCGCCGTGGCAGGGACGCTGCAGCGCTCCAGATAGACGTGGGCGGCATCGTCGTCGGGCGCAATCGCAAGGTAGGCCAGGAGCCGCTCGCGGGCGGTGACAAGGTCATCGAGATGGAAGTAGGCCAGAGCTTGCTCGAAGGCTTTCAGGGCGCCGGTCTTGGCTTCCTTCAGCGGCACCGGGTCACCGCTGAAAACCTCATATACCGATTGGGTGTCCTGCTTGCCGCGGACGTGCGTGCGATCGAGAAAGCGTATCGACCAGACGCCCGGCTGGTCAAGGCAGTACAGCGTGTATTCACTGATCAGAATCGATACCCGGTATTCCTTGGTCAGGCGTTCCAGCCGCGCCGCGAGATTGACCGCATCGCCGATGACGGTGCCGTCCATGCGCGCGGCGCCGCCGACGGTGCCGAGTATGACGATGCCGGTGTTGATGCCGATGCCGATCTTGATCGGCCGGTAACCGGCGCGGCGGCGGCCGCTGTTGTATTCCTCGAGTCGCTCCAGCAGCGCCAGGCTGCAGCGCAAGGCCGCATCAGGCGAATCGGGAAACAGCGCCATGATGGCGTCGCCGATGTACTTGTCGATGAAGCCGCCGTGTGCGGCGATCACCGGCTCCATGTGGATCAGGTAGGAGTTGAGAAAGTTGAAGTTCTCCTGCGGGCTCATCGATTCCGAGAGCGACGTGAAGTCGCGGATATCGGCGAACAGGATCGTCATCTTGCGTTCGACCTGTTGCCCGAGTTCGACCTTGCGGATGTCTTCGATGCCCAGCAATTTGAGGAACTGGCGCGGCACGAAGCGGCCGTAGGAATCCGTTGTCGTGCTTAGCCGCTCGCGCAGGACATCGGGATGGTCCTGGGCCTTGATTGCTGGCGTGCTCGGGGTCACTGACATGCGGCTAAGTAGCTTGCTCCCTGATTTGGAGTCAAAATGATACCCGACATGACAATACATATGAGCGAAATGGCATCACTTTGGGTGGAACGCTTCTTTCCCCTGATCACGGCGGGGGGATCGGTGCTGGATCTCGCCTGCGGCAAGGGCCGGCATTCACTGCTGCTGGCGGAGCGCGGTTATCGGGTGGAAGCCGTGGACCGTGATGCCGATGCGCTGGCGGCGATTTCCGCCAGAGCGCCCGGCATCGTCACCCGGGCCGCCGATCTCGAGGGCGGTCCATGGCCGTATCACGGCTGTGTTTTCGATGGCATTGTCGTCACCAACTATCTCTACCGGCCGCTGCTGCCAATGCTGCTCAATGCGCTGGATGTCAATGGCGTGCTGATCTACGAAACCTTCATGACCGGCAACGAGAAGTTCGGCAAGCCGGCCAATCCGGCCTTCCTGCTGCGTCCCGGCGAACTGCTCGACGTGGTGCGGCGGCGGCTGACGGTGGTGGCCTTCGAGCAAGGAGAAATTGCTGCGCCGCGGCGCGCGGTGGTGCAGCGTCTGTGCGCCACCCGACGCATCGACCCCGTTTTGCCTGCCTGAACGGCAGATCAGGCCGCTCCGCCCAGAATTTCCGCCGCCAGGCCGTCGAGAGCGGCCGGGTCGAGCCGGTCCGTGCCGTAGCGGATGGCACCGGCGAACGAGTTGAAGTTGTGTGCCTGGGAACGCTGATAGAGCGGGTCGTAGTGTTGCGTCAGGAGTTCCTCGACCAGGGCAGGGAAGTCCCGCGCGGCGATGAGCGAGCGCCAGCGCTCCAGCGTCTCGTTGCTTTGCAGGCCCTTGAGCAGGCCGAGCCGTCCGATCAGCCACGCCGGGTCGGCAATGGCATAGTCATAGTCGCGCAGGAGAAACTCGACACGGGCATCAAGCGTTGCCTCGATGCGCACACCGGCGGCGGCGCGGATGGCTTCCAGCAGCGCGTCGGGCAGTTGCAGGCGACCGATCTTGCGGCTTTCTGCCTCGACGAACACCGGCTGCGTCGGGTCCAGCGCCGACAATGCGGCCAGCAGTTGCGACTCGAAGCCTTTTTGCGTGGGCTGGGCCTGGCCGGGCAGATTGCCCAGCACCGAACCCTTGTGGGCGGCCAGTTCTTCCAGGTGCAAGACTTGCGCGCCGCGTGCGGCAAGGGCCTCCAGCAGGCGGCTCTTGCCGCTGCCGGTGGCGCCGGTGACAACGCGAAAGCTTAATTGCGGCGGCAGCAGGGCCAGTTGCTCGATGACGTGTTGGCGCCAACTCTTGTAGCCGCCCTGGATGCGATGGGCATTCCAGCCGATTTCACGCAGGATGTGGGTGAAGGCGCCGCTGCGGTCTCCGCCGCGCCAGCAATACACCAGCGGACGCCAGGTCTTGGGTTTGTCGAACAGGCTTTCTTCGATGTGGCGCGCAATGTTTCTTGAGATCAGCGCCGCGCCGAGTTTCTTCGCCTCGAACACCGACACCTGTTTGTAGAGCGTGCCGACGCGGGCGCGCTCCTCGTCATTCAGTACCGGCAGGCTGATCGCGCCCGGCAGGTGATCTTCGGCGAACTCGGCCGGAGCGCGGGCGTCGATGAGGGTGTCGAATCCGGCGAGTTGCGCAATCGTCGCCATTCCCCTGTGTAATTTTTCTGTCATCGGGTTCTCAGGCGAGCAGCGGTTTCAGCGCTTTCCAGACGTGGTCGAGCAACTTCGGTTGCGCGGCCGCGGTCGGATGCAGGCCGTCGGCCTGGAAGGCGTTCTGGTCGAGGGCGACGGGTTCCAGCAGAAAGGGCAGGAAGGCGATTTTCTCGCGCCTGGCGAGATCACGGAAGACGGCATCGAATTCCCGAGTGTACTTTGGCCCATAATTGGGTGGCAGATGCATGCCGACCAGCAGCACCCGTGCGCCGTGTTGCTTTGCCAGCGCCACCATGGAGCCGAGATTGTCCTGCATCATGGCCGGCGGCAGGCCACGCAGACCGTCGTTGGCGCCGAGGGCGAGAATCACGATGGCGGGCTTGAAGCGGGCCAGTGCAGCAGCAAGCCGCGCGCGTCCGCCGGCGGTAGTTTCGCCGCTGATGCTGGCGTTGGTGACGGTGTGGGGGGAGCCGGCGGTCTTCAGTCGCTGCGCCAGCAGGGCCGGCCAGCTCTGGCTGACGGCGATGCCGAAACCGGCGGAGAGACTGTCGCCATAGACCAGAATGCCTTGCTCTGCGGCGGCAGAGGAGGGACTGAACATCGGCAGGACAAGCAGGCAACAGAGGGAGACAAGTCGTTTGAGCATGATCCGGAGTGATTTGGCAACAGATGTGGTGATCGATGTGCTTGCCCTCGGCAAGGTCGTGCCCAGCGGCGATGGCACGCTCACGATTCTGCACGAGATTTCGTTTGCCGTGACTTCCGGCGAGGCCGTGGCCATTGTCGGCGCCTCGGGTTCGGGCAAGTCGACGCTGCTGGGATTGATGGCGGGGCTCGATCTGCCCTCGTCAGGCGCGGTCATTCTCGGCGGCCGGGATCTCGCCGCCCTGGACGAAGATGCGAGGGCGGCGCTGCGCGGCCGCCTGCTCGGCTTCGTCTTCCAGTCCTTCCAGTTGCTGCCGGCCCTGACGGCACTGGAAAACACCATGCTGCCGCTGGAACTGGCCGGCCGCGCCGATGCCCGCACCACGGCGGCGGCGATGCTGGCGCGCGTCGGCCTCGGCGAGCGCCAGGCGCATTATCCGAAGCATCTTTCCGGCGGCGAGCAGCAGCGCGTGGCACTGGCGCGCGCCTTCGCCACCCGGCCGCGACTGCTGCTCGCCGACGAGCCGACCGGAAACCTCGATGCCGCCACCGGCGCACAGATCATCGATCTCATGTTTGCCATGAACGCCGAAGCCGGCACCACGCTGATCCTGGTGACCCATGACGAGGCGCTGGCGCAGCGTTGCGGGCGCACGCTGCGCCTGGCGGCAGGGCGGCTCGAATCCTGAACCTGCCGCTTCAGGCGCCGAGTGCCGCGCGCGCCGCGGCGACGCCGCTTCTGACGGCGCCTTCGAGCGTCGCCGGGTAGTCGCCGGCGACATAGTCTCCGGCCAGCCATACGCCCGGAAGTCCGCTCCGGGCGGGCGGCCGCCGCAGGTCCGGTACGCAGGCGAAGGTGGCGCGTTTTTCGGTGACGGTTTGCACCGCCAGCGGCGGCGCCAGGCCGGGTACGAGGCGGGCGATTTCCTCATGGATGCCGCGTTCGAGTTCTGCCGCCGGCAGCTCCAGGTGGCGGCCGCGCGCGCTGATGACGGCGGCAATCAGGCCGTGCTGGCCGCACAGCTGGCCGCGGTCGAACAGCCATTGCGCGAGGCCGGCGTCGACGCCCAGCATCGGCTGCGGCAGCCGCACCGCGGGCGGATAACTGAAGTAGCTGGTGACGATCGGTTCCCAGTCGAAGTGCGCCACCTGCGCCGCCAGTTCCGGCACGAGCTTGCCGAGGTGATACGGCGCCACGGCGATCACCACTTGCGCGAACGGCCCCGTATCGTCAATCAGCCAGGCATTTCCAGCACGCCGCAGGGACGCGACGCGATGGCCGGTATGCAGTGTTCCACCGTGCTGCGTGATGAATTGCGCCGCGGGATCGGGAAACAGGGCCGAGAGATCGACTTGCGGCAGCAGCATGTCGCTGGCTGCGCGCCTGCCGGCAAGGCTGTCGCGCAGGACGTTGGCCAACACCTGCGCCGAGGCGCGGTCGGCCGGCGTATTCAGCGCCGCGATGCACAGCGGCTCCCAGAGGAAGCGGCACTGGCGCGGCGGCGTCCGGTTCTGCTGCAGCCACTGGCTCACGGCGATGTCCGGCTCGATGCGGAATTTCGCGGATTGCAGCCCGCGCATGAGGCGGATGGCCGCCCGCTTTTCCTGCCAGTCGAGTCCTCGTGCCAGCAGCAGGGCAAAGGCCGTGTGCAAGGGCGCCGGCAGGCGCGGCGCGACCATGGCGAATTCGCCGGGGAACTCGAAGCGCAGCGGCGTGCGCTTGAGCAGGCGCCCGGGATCGGCGCCGACGGCGCGCATCAGGCGCAAGGTTTCGCTATAGGCGCCGATCAGGATGTGCTGCCCGTTATCCACGCTAAAGCCTGCGGCCGGCGCGGCGCGGGCGCGACCGCCGAGTACCCGCGAGGCCTCAAAGACCTCTACCCGGCGACCGGCGGTGGTGAGTTCGACCGCGGCAGCGAGTCCCGCATAGCCGGCGCCGATGATGGCTGTGTTCAAGCCAGGATCCAGGTCTTGCCTGCCAGCCACAACTTGCGCAGAGGCGTCAGGGAGGTGCGCCGGTCCAGCACGCGGTAGCCGTCGCGCACGATTTCGTCGAGCGTGGCGCGGTAGATCGCGGCCATGATCAGCCCGGCCCGCTGCGCCTTGCGGTCGGCGGCAGGCAACTGGGCGAAGGCCTGACGGTAGGTGGTCCGGGCGCGTTCGACCTGGAATTCCATCAGCCGGCTGAAATTCCCGCCGTAGCGGGCCTGCAGCAGATCGGTTTCGGTCACGCCGAAGCGCGCCAGTTCGTCCTGCGGCAGGTAGACGCGGCCGCGCCGGGCGTCTTCGCCGACATCGCGGATGATGTTGGTGAGCTGGAAAGCCAGGCCCAGGTCGTGGGCGTACTTCAGCGTCATGCGGTCGCTGTAGCCGAAGATTTCGGCGGCGAGCAGGCCGACCACGCTGGCGACGCGGTAGCAGTAGAGGTGCAGGGCGCGGAAATCGGCGTAGCGGACCTGGTCGAGGTCCATCTCCATGCCGTCGATGATTTCCAGCAACTGTTCCTGCGGCAGCGAGAAGTTCTTCAGGGAGTCGGTCAGCGCCTGGGTCACCGGGTGGGTCGGGTGGCCCGCAAACAGTGCCCCGATCTCGGCACGCCACCAGGCCAGCTTGGTGCGTGCCAGGGCGGCATCGGGACACTCGTCGACCACATCATCCACTTCGCGGCAGAAGGCATACAGTGCCGTAATCGCCTGGCGTCGCGGCGGTTCGAGGAAGAGGAAGCTGTAGTAGAAGCTCGAACCGCTCTGCGCGGCGCGTTGCTGGCAGTATTGGTCCGGCGTCACGGGTTTGTGTCCAGAGGGCGGACCAGAGAATGCCACAGGATCAGCGGCCAGTCCGCGGTTTGCAGCAGCGGCCGGTGATTGAAGACGTCATGGCCGGCGCCCTCGATCTTGTCCAGAATGCGCAGGCCGCCGGCGACAATGGCACGAATCTCGAGGCCGATGCGTCCCGGCAGATCCCAACCGAGCGGTGCGCCCCGCAGCATCAGGGCGCGCGCCCGCCCGACCTGAAACTGCAGCAGGGCGCGAAAGCCCGTGCCGGGTGGAGTGCCGGCGGGGTGTCGCAGGATGTCGCCCTCGTCGACGCCGAAGCGCGCCATCTCGTCCTGCGGCAGATAGATTCTGCCCGCGGCACCCTTGGCGGCGTCGATGCCGACATCCTGCCAGTGGTTGATGAGTTGCAGTGCCGAGCAGATGGCGTCGGAACGTGACAGGTTCTGCTCCGTGGCATGGCCGAAGAGGTGCAGCAGCAGGCGCCCGACGGGATCGGCGGAGCGCCGGCAGTAGTCCATGAGTTCGCCGAAGTCGCGATAGCGATCCTTGCTGACATCCTGCATGAAGGCGTCGAGCAGGTCGCGAAACAGTTGCAGCGGCAGCTCGTACCGGGCGATCACCGGCCGCAGGCGCAGGAAGACCGGATGCCGGGTGGGCTCGCCGCGTTCGATTGCGTCCAGTTCCGCCTGGTAGCCGGCCAGCAGTGCGCTGCGTTGTTGCGGCGGAATATCTCCTTCGTCGGCGAAGTCGTCTGCGCTGCGGGCAAAACCATAGATGGCCGCCACCGGTTCGCGCAGCGAGGCCGGCAGCAGGATGGAGGCAACGGGAAAGTTTTCGTAGTGATCAACGGCCATTCAGAGGACAGAAGACACGAGGCGGAGGAATGAATTGTACCGGCGCGGCGCGCTGCATCGTTTGCCGTCTTCAGTCTTGTCCGCTCTTGGCGCCGGCTGTCCTCTGAGTCTTGAAAGCAGGTAAAATCAACAATCCATGTCGTGTCGTTCAGGTCTGCAGCGCTGACCGCCTGCGACATGCGCCCAGGTGGCGGAATTGGTAGACGCACCAGATTTAGGTTCTGGCGCCGCGAGGCGTGGGGGTTCGAGTCCCTTCCTGGGCACCAATGATCGGGCGCAGACCCGGAGCGTGAAGCGGGTGCGGTCTTTTTAATGAATTCTTCAATGACGGATATAGAGATGACGGACAAGGCAACGACGGACGCTGCAATCGAGGCGGGTAGTGCACTGGAACGGCGCATCGACATGATCGTGGTTCTGGCGGAGGTCGACAAGGATGTCGAGCAGCGCCTGAAACACATGTCGCGCACGGTGAAGATGGCGGGTTTCCGTCCCGGCAAGGTGCCGATGAAGATGGTTGCTCAGCAGTACGGCTCCCAGGCGCGTTCCGAGGCGATCGGCGCAGCGGTCGAAAGGGCCTACGGCGAGAAGGTGCGCGAGCTGAACCTGCGGGTCGCCGGCTATCCGCGCATCGAGCCGAAGTCTGACTCCAGCCCGGGACAACTCGGTTTCACGGCGGTGTTCGAGGTTTATCCCGAGATCACGCCGGCGGATGTCTCCGGCCAGGCAATTGACAAGCCGATGCTGACGGTGACCGAGGCCGAGGTCGACAAGACTCTGGATGTGCTGCGCAAGCAACGCACCACCTATGCCGAGACCGACCGCGCTTCACTCAAGGACGACCGGTTGACGATCGACTTCGTCGGACGCAAGGATGGTGAGGAGTTTTCCGGCGGCAAGGCCAGCGACTACGCCGTGACGGTGGGCGCCGGGATGATGTTGCCTGACTTCGAAACCCAGATGGTCGGCGTCACGGCCGGCGAGACGAAAAGCTTTGACGTCACCTTTCCCGCCGACTATCAGGCGACGGAACTGGCCGGTGCGACAGTGCAGTTCGAGATGAGCGTGAAAAAAGTCGAGGCTCCCGTGGTGCCGGAAGTCGATGCCGATTTCGCCCGCCAGCTCGGTGTGACGGATGGCGACGTCGACAAGATGCGCGTCGAGGTCCGTTCGAACCTGGAACGCGAGGTGAAGAAGCGCCTGCTGGCGAAGGTCAAGGAACAAGTCATGGAGGCACTGCTGAAGGTGAATCCGCTCGAGGTGCCCAAGGCCCTGATCGAGATGGAGTCGCAGCAGATGGCCGAAGCGGCGCGGCGCGACATGGAGTCGCGCGGCATGGGGATGAAGAACATTCCCGTCGAGGCTTCGTGGTTTACCGATCAGGCGACGCGCCGCGTGAAACTGGGCCTGCTTCTTGCTGAACTGGTCAAGGCCAAGGATCTTCACGTCAAGCCCGAGCAAGTGCGCGCCATCGTAGACGAGTTTGCGGAAACCTTCGAGGACCCCAAGGAAGTTGTGCGCTGGTACTATTCCCAGCCACAGCGCCTGGCCGAAGCGGAGGCGCTGGCGCTGGAGAACAATGTCGTAGACTGGGTGCTGGCCAATGCCACAGTCAGTGAAACCCCCGTTGCCTTTGATGAACTGATGGGAAATGCAGCATGATCCTGCCGGAGATGTCCATGTACGGTTCGCGACAAAATGGCGGTGCCTACGATGCGCCGGGCCGGGATACGCAGGCGCTTGGCCTGGTGCCGATGGTCATCGAGACCAGCGGCCGCGGCGAGCGGGCCTATGACATTTATTCGCGGCTGTTGCGCGAGCGGGTGATCTTCCTGGTCGGGCCGGTCAACGACTCGACGGCCAATCTGGTGGTGGCGCAACTGCTGTTTCTTGAATCCGAGAATCCCGACAAGGACATCTTCTTCTACATCAATTCACCGGGAGGTTCGGTTACCGCGGGGATGGCCATCTACGACACGATGCAGTTCATCAAGCCCAACGTATCGACGCTGTGCATCGGCCAGGCGGCCAGCATGGGCGCCTTTCTGCTGGCAGCGGGAGAAAAGGGCAAGCGCTACTGTCTGCCGAATTCGCGCGTGATGATCCATCAGCCGATGGGCGGTTTCCAGGGCCAGGCCTCGGACATCGAGATTCATGCCAAAGAGATTCTGTTCCTCAAGCAGAAGCTCAACAACATGCTGGCGCACCACACCGGGCAGTCGATCGAGCGCGTCGAGCGCGATACCGATCGCGACAACTTCCTTTCGGCCGAAGCGGCGGTCGAGTACGGCCTGGTCGACAAGGTGCTGACCAGCCGCGGCGAAGCTGCCGAAGTTACCAAAGCCTGATCGTTCGCAGCGACGGAGACGAAGATGGCCGAAAAAAAATCGGGTAGCGGGGAAAAGCTGCTGTACTGCTCCTTCTGCGGCAAGAGCCAGCATGAAGTCAAGAAACTGATCGCCGGGCCCTCGGTCTTTATCTGCGACGAGTGCATCGAGCTGTGCAACGACATCATTCGCGACGAGATCGCCGCCGAGCCGGCAGGTACCGCGAAGCGCGAGTTGCCGGCGCCGAAAGAGATCCGCGGCATGCTCGATCAGTACGTCATCGGCCAGGATTCGGCGAAGAAGATTCTTGCGGTGGCGGTCTATAACCACTACAAGCGCATCCGGCACCAGGAAAAGGGCAGCGACGGCATCGAACTGGCGAAGAGCAATATCCTGCTCATCGGCCCCACCGGATCGGGCAAGACGCTGCTGGCACAGACTCTGGCGCGTACGCTCAACGTGCCCTTCGTCATGGCCGACGCGACGACGCTGACCGAGGCCGGTTACGTCGGCGAGGATGTCGAAAACATCATCCAGAAGCTGCTGCAGAAGTGCGATCACGACGTCGAAAAGGCGCAGCAGGGCATTGTCTATATCGACGAGATCGACAAGATTTCGCGCAAGTCGGACAATCCTTCGATCACCCGCGATGTTTCCGGCGAGGGCGTGCAGCAGGCGCTGCTGAAACTCATCGAAGGCACGGTGGCCAGCATTCCGCCGCAGGGCGGGCGCAAGCACCCGAACCAGGATTTCATCCAGATCGATACCACCAACATCCTGTTCATCTGCGGCGGCGCCTTCGACGGGCTGGACAAGGTGATTCGCAATCGTTCCGAAAAAGGCGGCATCGGCTTCGGTGCCGAAGTGAAGAGCCGCGACGCGGGCAACGTCAGCGAAATGTTGAAGCAGGTCGAGCCCGAGGACATGATCAAGTTCGGCCTGATTCCCGAACTGATCGGCCGCCTGCCGGTGATCGCGACCTTGCAGGAACTCGACGAAGAGGCCCTGGTCGAGATCCTGATCGAACCCAAGAATGCCCTGATCAAGCAGTACCACAAGCTGTTTGCCATGGAGGGCGTGGAACTGGAAGTGCGTCCTTCGGCGCTGCAGGCGATTGCCAAGAAGGCGCTCAAGCGCAAGACCGGAGCTCGCGGCCTGCGCTCGATCCTGGAGAATGTGCTGCTCGACACCATGTACGAGATTCCCACCATGGAGAGCGTGAGCAAGGTCGTGATCGACGAGAGCACCATCGAAACCGGCGCCCAGCCGCTGATGATCTACGCCGATCAGCCCAAGGTTTCGGGTTCGAACTGATCCGGCGGCCGGGTTTGTATCGGCCGCCTTGAATACCGGTTACCCGCCCCAACGTGGACCGGGTGACTCATAACCGAAGGACACGATGATGTCTGGCCTGCCCGCTGCCCCTGTAGAGACCCAATCCCTGCCGCTGTTGCCCCTGCGCGACGTGGTGGTATTCCCGCACATGGTGATCCCGCTGTTCGTCGGGCGGCCCAAGTCCATCAAGGCCTTGGAAACCGCCATGGAGGCCGGCAACAACATCCTGCTGGTGGCGCAGAAGTCGGCCGCCAAGGATGAGCCGGTGCCGGAAGATATGTACGAGATCGGCTGCCTGGCCAACATCCTGCAGATGCTCAAACTGCCCGACGGCACGGTCAAGGTGCTGGTGGAAGGCGTGCAGCGTGCCCGCGTGCTGCGCATCGAGGACCAGCGTGCCCTGTTCGTCGCCGATGTCGACCTGATTCCGGTCGAAGAGCGTGCCGACAACGAAGTGGAAGCCATGCGCCGCACGGTGCTGGCGCAGTTCGACCAGTACGTCAAGCTCAACAAGAAGATCCCGCCCGAGGTGCTGACCTCGCTGGCAGGCATCGAGGAGGCCGGGCGCCTGGCCGATACCATCGCTGCGCATCTGCCTCTGAAACTGGAGCAGAAGCAGGAGATTCTGGAAGTCTTCGGCGTATCCGAGCGGCTGGAAAAGCTGCTCGGTCAGCTTGAAGCCGAACTCGACATCCTTCAGGTCGAAAAGCGCATTCGCGGCCGCGTCAAGCGCCAGATGGAAAAGAGCCAGCGCGAGTATTACCTCAACGAGCAGGTCAAGGCCATCCAGAAGGAACTCGGCGAAGGCGAAGAGGGCGCCGACATCGACGAGATGGAAAAGAAGATCAAGGCCGCCGGCATGAGCAAGGAGGCTCTGGTCAAGATTAATTCCGAAGTCAAGAAGCTGAAGCTGATGTCGCCCATGTCGGCCGAGGCCACCGTGGTGCGCAACTACATCGAAACCCTGCTGGCGCTGCCGTGGAAGAAGAAGTCGCGCATCAGCAAGGACTTGTCGGTGGCGGAAAAGGTTCTCGACCGCGATCACTACGGTCTCGACAAGGTCAAGGAACGCATCGTCGAATACCTCGCCGTGCAACAGCGGGTGGACAAGGTCAAGGCGCCGATCCTCTGTCTGGTCGGTCCTCCCGGCGTGGGCAAGACCTCGCTCGGCCAGTCGATTGCCAAGGCCACCAACCGCAAGTTCATCCGCATGGCGCTGGGCGGCGTGCGCGACGAGGCCGAGATCCGCGGCCACCGCCGCACCTACATCGGTTCGATGCCGGGCAAGATCCTGCAGAACATGACCAAGGTCGGCGTCAAGAATCCGCTGTTCCTGCTCGACGAAGTCGACAAGATGGGTCAGGATTTCCGCGGCGATCCGTCTTCGGCCTTGCTCGAAGTGCTTGACCCGGAGCAGAACCACACTTTTCAGGACCACTACATCGAGGTCGACTTCGACCTCTCCGATGTCATGTTCGTCGCCACCGCCAACACGCTGAACATCCCGGCGGCATTGCTCGACCGTCTCGAGGTCATCCGTCTCTCCGGCTATACGGAGGACGAAAAGGTCAACATCGCGCTGCGTTACCTTGCGCCGAAGCAGATGAAAAACAATGGCATCAAGCGGGATGAACTCGCCATCACCGAGGACGCCTTGCGCGACATCGTGCGCTACTACTCGCGCGAAGCCGGCGTGCGGGCGCTGGAGCGCGAGATTTCGAAAATCTGCCGCAAGGTGGTTAAGTCGCTGGTGATGAAGGCGCGCAAGAACAAGATCGTGGTCAATGCCAAGAATCTCGACAAGTTCCTCGGCGTGCGCCGCTACAGTTTCGGCATGGCGGAAAAGGACAATCAGATCGGTCAGGTGACCGGTCTGGCGTGGACCGAAGTCGGCGGCGAGTTGCTGACCATCGAAGCCGTCGCCTTGCCCGGCAAGGGCAAGACCATGACCACCGGCAAACTCGGCGAGGTCATGCAGGAGTCGATCCAGGCGGCGCTGTCCGTGGTGCGCAAGCGCAGCCACTCGCTTGGCATAGCCGATGATTTCTACCAGAAGAACGACATCCACATTCACCTGCCGGAAGGGGCGACACCGAAAGACGGCCCCAGCGCGGGCATCGGCATCTGCACCGCACTGGTCTCGGTCCTGACCGGCATTCCGGTGCGGGCCGACGTGGCCATGACCGGCGAGATCACCCTGCGCGGCGAAGTGCTGCCCATCGGCGGCCTCAAGGAAAAGCTGCTGGCGGCGGTGCGCGGCGGCATCCGTCTGGCACTGATTCCTGAAGAGAACGTCAAGGACCTGGCCGAGATCCCCGATACCATCAAGAACCGGATCGAGATTCTGCCGGTGCGGTGGATCGACAAGGTGCTGGAACTTGCGCTCGAGCGCATGCCCGAGCCGCTGCCTGAGCAAGCCGTGACACCCGCCGTGGCGGTGGTCGCCGGCGATGCCGCGGTGACCGGTGTGGTGACCCACTGAAGAAACTCCTGCGTAGCGGACGGGCCAGCAAAGAACGCTGACCTCGCCGCTACGGATGATGAAGCCCCTGCGTAGCGGACGGGCTAGCAAAGAACGCTGACCTCGCCGCTACGGATGACGCCGGCCCGCGTCCGACTGGATACCGTCCGTGCGGGACATAAAGTGGAATTCCTGGCGAGCAACGCGAGCGCGAACTGTTAGAATTGAACCAGGCGGTCGTCCTTGGGCCGCCGCTGTTCAGCGGGTGCTTAGCTCAGTTGGTAGAGCGTCGCCCTTACAAGGCGAATGTCGGCGGTTCGACCCCGTCAGCACCCACCAAATACCGCTGTAAAGAAGTCCAAGGAAGTCCCAAAGCCCGCTCCCAGCGGGCTTTTCCATTTGCGCAGCCGTCCGATACTGTCTAAACTGACTCCATGAAATACCGTCATTTTCGACGGTACAACTGACGGCGTACCACAATCTGTATTTCTGATTTCGGACTGGGAAAGAATGCAAACTTGCCGCCCTGATGCCACTGACGATCTGAGAGAACACCTCTTGAATCGGATAATTGTCGGCATTGCAAGCTTTGCCTTACTGGTGGTGCCGGTGTCACTTGAACGGATTCGCCAGTTCGGGTGGCGGCCTGTCTTCGCCGTACAAATAGCCCTCGTTGTGGTCATTTGGGGAGTCTGGGCATCGCGCGCGCGGACGAGTTATGGCTTTCGCGTCACTCTTCTCCTGTTCGTCATTGCCATGGCAAGCCTTACCGGGTACACGCAATTCGGACCCGTGGCGCCAGGCGGTCCATTCATCTACTTCTTCTTGTTCGTCGGCGCCATTTTTCTGAGCGGCAGGGCGGTGATAGGAATGTCGCTCCTCATGGCCGCCGGCTTCCTGATTGTCAGCACTGCGGCAGTTATGGGGACCTTCGATTTCGGCATCGATTACCAGAGTTATGCTCGCAGCCCAAGATCGTGGTTGTTGATCGGGCTTACAACTTTTGGCTTTGGCGGAATTGTCAGTTATGTCTCATGGGTACTGGTCAACAAGCTTGCGGACAAGGATCGCGAACTGACACGAGCGAACGCCACACTCGCCGCAAAAACCGAACAAGCCGAGACTGCCAATTGCTTGAAGGGCGAGATATTCGACAAACTTAACATTGAATTTCGTACCCCGCTGAATGGAATCCTGGGCATGAGCCAGTTGCTTCGTCTGGACGAAACCGATCCGGAACGTCTCGAATGGATCGACAAATTGGATCAGTCGGCCCTTCGCCTGGGAACAACAATAGAACGGATGATCGACTTCGCGAGAATCAGGGAGAGCAATGTGAGCATCGCGTTCGAGTCGTTTCAAATAGTCGACGCCATTGTCGCGGCGACTACGCGGATTGAAGGCGCGGTGCGGGAGAAAGGTCTTGAATTCGACTACGAAGTCCGTCCGGGCACTCCTGATGTGATTTGCAGCGACGGCCGGCGACTGAAGCAGTTGCTGGACGAATTGCTCGACAATGCCCTGTACTTCACCAGGAAGGGATCGATCAAACTGGTAGCGTCGTCGGAGCAAGCCGTCGGCGAGCCATGCAAGCGGGTGCAGATAATAGTTACCGACACCGGATGCGGAATTCCCGAACAGCTTCAGGAAGAAATCTTCGAGTCTTTTCGCCAGGTCGATGGCGCGGTGACTCGTGCCATCGACGGCAACGGCATCGGACTGCCGATTGCCCGTCGCCTGGCTCGTCTGCTTGGCGGTGATGTCACAGTGCGGAGTCAGGCGGGGGTCGGATCGACCTTCACTGTTACTCTTCCCGTGGTGTCGGCCTGAACCCGCTTGATCCGGACCGGCTGACGGCCGGGCGTCGAAGGCATCGATGCATAACGGAAAGCCTTAACCATGCTTTTGGGATGGTCCGCGTGACTGGACGCGTGCCTGGAAAACTGAGGGCAGACCGCAGGCCATGGCACGTTTCGTGGCCTTGTCTTTCTATGCACTGGAAACCAGCGAGGCCGACTCCTCCAGCAACAGATCAAATACCTCACCCTCTTCCTCGAACCAGTCCTTGTTCAGGCGCAGGCGTTTCGCCATGTCCGCAGGCAATGCGGACAGCATGTCGCCTAGGGTGGAGCCGGCCTGAATCCCCTGTGCAATCTTTACCGCGCAATGGACCACCTGTCCGGGCAGGTTGTCGTCATCGGGCGCATCGTAAGCACCGATAGCTGACTGAATGCTCTCGGGGAAGTGCCATCTGCGCGCCAACTCCATGCCTACCTCGAAGTGATCCATCTGCAGTTGCTGCTGCTCGAGTATGCGTTGCTGCTCAAGCAGGCTGTTCCTGCACGCGTCGCCCAGAGTGCGGACCGATTCGGGAATACAAAGATAGATAAGCAACTGCCCGATGCCGTGCATCAAACCGGCAGAGAACAGCATCGCCCTGTCCACCTCGAGATCACGCCCGATTAAGTGCGCCAGATTCGCTACCACCATGCTGTTGCGCCAAAACGCGGGCAGATCGAAGCCCTCCACCCGGGGAAAGGTGCTCACCAGCGAACTGGCAATAACGACGTTGCGAAATATGTTGAGTCCGAGGCGTTGGATCGCGCCCTGGATGCTCGCCACATTGCGTCCGGCGCCGTAGTAGCTCGAGTTGGCAAAGCGCAGCACCTTGGCCGCCATTACCTGGTCGGTACCTACCAGCTCGGCCAGTTCCGAGATCGACACGTCCTCATCGCGCAAGCTGTTGACCACTTGCTGCATGACGTGCGGAATTTGAGGCAGGCGAAAGGCTTGCAGAAAGAGTTTCTCAGCGGCAGGGTTCATGTGTGTAGTCCATTTTGAAAGCAGGGCAACTTGTCGAAAGACCGGCTTGCACAATCGGTTCTGAGCTCAGGTTCCGAATCGCGCCTCCACCGTGATGCCGATCTTTTTGAGGAAGGGCGTCGGCAATTCGCCGCCGGCGCAGACGATGATTGCCTGATTGTCCAGTTCAATATCCCGTCCGGAGTGCTTGATGCTGATTTTTTCGGCACTGATGTCAGTCAGTTGAGACTCAAGCATCAAATTGATGCGATTGTTCGCCGTCGCCTCATCGAGACGGCTGCGATTCTTTGCCTTTACCCTGCTGAAAGCAGCTCCGCGATACGAAAGCGTAACCGTCGTGCCGGGTTCAGCCGCAACATCCAGGGCCGCCTCGAGCGCACTGTCTCCTCCGCCCACCACCATTACATGCTGTCCCCGGTACTGCTCGGGGTCAACCAGGCGATAGACCACCTTCGGCAGATCCTCTCCCTGGACGCCAAGTTTGCGCGGTGTGCCGCGCCGTCCGATTGCAAGCAGGATGCCGCTCGTCCGGTAGCTTGCCCTGGATGTTCGAACGACGAAGCCGTCCCCTTCCTTTGTGATGTCTTCCATCTTCTCGTTGTATTGAATCGGCATCGGCTCTTTGGCCAGAACCGACAGCCAGAGTTCCATCAGAGACTCCTTGCTGATTTCCTTGACCTTGATGATTCCTATCAAAGGCAAGTCCATTGGCGCGGTCATGACGATCTTGTTGCGCGGATAGTGGTAAGTGGTGCCGCCAACGGAGTCCTCCTGCTCGACCGTGACGAACTTGAGATTGGCTTTTTTCGCAGCCAGCGAAGCGGCGATTCCCGCCGGACCTGCGCCGACGATCACGACGTCGAAATCGAATGCGCCCTTGGGCTTTTGGGCGATGTAGCCGATGGCCTTCTGGCCCTGCCCGGCGGCATTCCGGATCAGACCCATGCCGCCGAGTTCGCCGGCGATGAAGATGCCGGGTACGGCGGTTTCAAACTCCGGATTGACCAACGGGATGTCAACGCCCCGCTTCTCGGTGCCGAACACCAGCTTCACGGCCTGCATCGGGCACACTGTGGCGCAAGCGCCGTGGCCGATGCAATGCGCAGGATTGATCAGGGCCCCCTTGCCGTTAATGATGCCTATGGCTTGTTCCGGACAGGCTTTGACGCAGGCGCCGGAACCGAAGCATCGCGCGAAATCAAACACCGGATGCAGCGTTGGTGGCTCGGTAAGCCCGGCCTCGACAACTTCGCGCCATTTTCCGATCGACTTCAGCTCATGCCTACGGCGTAACCGGGCGTAGAGCGCTACGAAACCCGCCAGTGGAATTAAATATAATGCGTAGTAGTAGATCGATTGCATATGTTCAACTATAGTCGGGTACCGGGGTCAGCGTCACCCGCTGTCGGCCTGCACGGCATCGGCGCACTATGCCGGTCAAATTGTACTGATGAAGAGGGAATAAAGGAATCTTGACTGCAACTGTGCAAAATGTTCCCGCGGGGATGGGTCTTGCGCCGCTGCCGAATTCCCGGCGGCTCGGCCTCCTGCTTGCCGCTTGCATACTCCTCGGCATGGCCCTCTGGGTCGCCTTTGAGCAACCGTATACGGCCGGTTCGGATTTCGGCTACTCCCTCGGCCTGGCCGGTGGCTGCATGATGCTGGCGCTGCTGTTCTATCCCTTGCGCAAACGCTGGAAAGCCATGGAGTTAGTAGGGTCTATGCGGGGGTGGTTCGCCTTTCATATCGTGATCGGTATTCTCGGGCCGGTCCTGGTCTTGTTTCATTCGACGTTCCGGCTGAGTTCGATCAACGGGACGATCGCCTTCTGGTCCATGGTGGTGGTGACCATAAGCGGAATCGTGGGGCGCTTCATCTATCTCCACGTGCATGTGGAACTCGACGGGCGGCATGCGACGATGAAAGAACTGGAGCGCTATCTCGAAAAGCGCGCGGACAACGTGCAGCATATTCTGGACAGGCTTCCGGACATCCGCGACAGCCTTTATGACTACGGCAAAAAGGCGCTCAGGGAAGAAGCCGGTACGCGGCAACGGATATGGCGATTTGTCGCGGCCAGTTGGGAAAAGGAAATTCTTGTCACAACCGCCCTCAGGCTGGTTTCCGAGGCGCTCAAGGCGCAGGGCCGGCGGGAAGGTTGGTCCAGCAGCAGGTTGGCGGCCGAGCGCAAGGCCTACAGCACGATCATTGTCGACTTTGTCCAGGCGGTTGATGATACGGCGCGCTTTGCCGTATGGGAACGCATGCTGGAATGGTGGCATTTCCTGCATCTTCCCGTGATTCTGATCCTGGTGATCAGCGGCATCACGCATGTTGTTGCGGTTCATATGTATTGATCCGCATGGCTCCGCTGCGTGCGCTCTTGTTGCTCCTGTTGTGGCCGTCTTTGCTGGCGGCCCAATCGTTCGAGGACGTTGTTCTGCCGGGCGCAGTGGTTGCCGGACATGCAAAGTGGGAAACCGAATGCACCAAGTGCCACGAACGCTTCAACAAGTCGGCGCAGACCAGGTTGTGTCTGGATTGTCACAAGGAGATTGCGGCTGATCTGCGCAACCGCGACCATTACCACGGGCGCATTCCCGATTCGGAGTGCCGTCTCTGCCACACTGAGCACAAGGGGCGCAAAGCGCACATCGTCAAGCTGGACGAAAGCAAGTTTGACCACGGTCGCACCGAGTTTCCGCTGAAGGACGCCCACAAGGAAGCGCAAAAGAAATGCGAATCCTGCCATCAGCCCGGCAAAAAGCTTCGCGAGGCCCCGACCCGCTGCAATGATTGTCACAGCAAGCACGATGTGCACAAGGGCGCTCTGGGCGAAAAGTGCCAGACGTGCCACAACGAAAAGAAGTGGAAAGACACCACGTTTGACCACAACAAGACCCGCTTCAAACTCGAAAACAAGCACGCCGAAACAAAATGCAAGGAATGCCATCCAGACAGGCGCTACAAGGACGCGCCGCAGGATTGCTATTCGTGTCACCGCAAGACCGACGACAAGGACGGCCATGAAGGCCGCTTCGGCAAGAAATGCGCCGAATGTCATACGACCAAGGCTTGGGATCCGTCCAGTTTCGATCACGGCAAGACCCGCTTTGCCCTGAAAGGAAAGCACGACGAGGCGCAGTGCATGGCGTGTCACGAGGGAATCCTGTTCCAGGAAAAGCTGGCCTTGAAATGCGTCGGCTGTCATCGCAAGGACGACAACGACAAGGGCCACAAAGGCAGCCTGGGTGACAAATGCGAGAGTTGCCATGACGAGCGCGGCTGGAAAACGACTCGATTCGACCATGACAAGGACACCAAGTATCCGCTGACCGGGAAGCATATCAAGGCAAAGTGTGCGGCTTGCCACAAGGGCGGCGTCGCGGCGGTCGCCGGCAAGCCGCCGGAGAAACTGTCCCAGGAGTGCATCAGTTGTCATCGCAAGGACGATGACGATAACAAGAACGGGCACAAGGGCAAGTTCGGCGAGAAATGCGGAACCTGTCACACCACCGACGAGTGGAAGAAGACCATCTTCAACCACGACAAGGACACCAAGTATTTGCTCAAGGGCAAGCACGGGAAGATCAGGTGCGACGCCTGTCACCTGCCCGAGAAAGGTCCGATCTACAAGGCCAAGCTTGAAACTGCGTGCATCGCCTGCCACAAGAAGGACGACAAGCATCGGGGGCAGCTTGGCGACGGTTGCGAGGCCTGCCACAACGAGATCAAGTGGACCGGTCTGCCTTACGACCACAACAAGTCGCGTTTTGCCCTGACCGGCAGTCATGCCCGGGCAGAGTGCAAAAAGTGTCACCTGACGCCGGCCTTCCGCGATGCGCCGTCAATCTGCATCAAGTGTCATGAAAAGGAAGACAAGCACAAGGGGCGCTTCGGCATCAAATGCGAGAGCTGCCACTACACGGGCACCTGGAAATCATGGGACTTCGATCATTCCAGGACGCGCTACCGCCTCGACGGTGCGCACCAGAAGGTCGCTTGCGAGGCTTGCCACCGGGCCGAACTGGCTAACCCCCTGAAGCCGGAACATGCCTGCATCAGTTGCCACGCCAGGGCCGATGTCCATGACGGCGGGTTTAGCGCCCAATGCGAGCGCTGCCATGTCACCAGTAGCTGGAAAAAGGTCCGCCGATAAGCGCGGCGCCGGTGTGTCAAAGTTCCTTGCTTATAGTGTGGTTATCCCTCTACACTTTATACCTGAACTAATACAATGGTCATTGGTCGGCTAGCGCACAAGATGTTCATATCACGGCAATCAGAAAACAACCCCGGGGAAGCCGCTTGACGTTTTTCTTGCAAACGATGTTGAAGTCTCTGGCGCGACAACTGGTGCCTATGGCCCTGTGCGTGCTGGCTCTGTTCGTCGGCGGCCAGGCGTTGGCTCAGGTGGAACCGCTGACCGGCGTTCCCGGCGCGGGTGTCTCGCTATCGACGTTCAACCATGCCACTACCGGATTCATCATCAGCGGCGCCCACTTGCGCGAGCGCTGCGAGTCCTGCCACGTATCCGCAACCTTTCGCGGCACGCCCAGGGACTGTGCGACATGCCACCGGCCTGGCGGCCTGTCGCCGGGGAAGCCGAACAGCCATATTCCGACCTCCGCCGCCTGCGATTCCTGCCATACGACGAACTCCTGGAATCCGAATACCTTCAGGCACCAGACCAACCAGGGGGTTGTGCAGGGTGCGTGCTCGACTTGTCACTACGGTTTTGCCGCCCAAGGCAAGCCGCTAAGCCATCCAGTGACAGATTTCTCCTGCGATTCCTGCCACAAGACATCGGCATGGCTGCCGGCAGGCTACAGCCATGCGCTGGCGACGCCGGGTGCCTGCACCACCTGTCATAACGGCGCGCGCGCCACCGGCAAACCGGTAACCCATATACCGACGACCGGGTCTTGTGACGGCTGCCATTCGGCAGGTGTCAGCTTCAACCCGGTTTCTGTCGGCGTGGCGTCGATGCACGCCAATATGGTCGGGCCGGTCGCGGCCGGGAATTGTTCAACCTGCCACAACGGAGCCTACACGGGCGTGAATGCCCAGGCCAAGCCGGCCAGCCATGTGGTGACTTCTCAACAATGCGACACCTGCCATTCCGGCAGTGCATCGAAGAACTATTCGACATGGGCGACCGGCGTATACGACCACACCCTGGCCAATCCGCCGGCCAACGGACGCTGTTCCGAGTGCCATAACGGATCGACCGCGTTGGGCCAGCCGGCCAGCCACATCCCCAACACTCAGCCGTGCGACGCCTGCCACACCAGCTACACCGCCTTCAAGCCGGCCGCGATGAACCATGCCTCGGCGGCAGGCCAGTGCAATACCTGCCATAACGGCAACTTCACGTTTGCCAACGCCCAGGCCAAAACGGTTGCGCACATTCCCACCTCGACCCAGTGCGATACCTGCCATGTCGGCGGCTTCATCAAATGGTCGCCGGCGACCATGGATCACACCGGCATGGCCGGCAAATGCATCACTTGCCACAGCGGCGGCTTCATCTCGCAGAATGCCCAAACCAAGCCGGCAACCCACATTGGAACAACGGCGCAGTGCGACACCTGCCACAGGTCGAATACCACCTGGGCTACCGCCACCTTCAACCATACCGCCGCGACTCCCGCGGTGAGCGGCCGCTGTTCGACCTGCCACAATGGCAGCAACGCCCTCGGCAAGCCGGTGGGACATGTGCCGACCGGCGCCCAGTGTGACAGTTGCCACAACAACTTCACGGCGTTCAAGCCGGCCGTGATGAACCATTCCGGCAGCGCCGGCCAGTGCGCCACCTGCCACAACGGTTCCTATCTGTTTGCCAACGCGCTGAACCGGCCGGTCAATCACATTCCTGCGTCGACCGTGTGCGATAGCTGCCACACCAGCGGGTTTGTCGCCTGGAGCCCGACGACCATGAACCACGGTGGACTGGCCGGACTTTGCGACAAATGTCACAACGGCAGCTACCTTGCACAGAATGCCCAGAACAAGACTCCTACTCACATTCCGACCGCCGGCCAGTGCGACACCTGTCACTCCGGCAGCGTCTCGAGAAACTACACGACATGGGCAACCGGAACCTACGCCCATGAGGCAAATGCAGTCGGGCAATGCGCGACCTGTCACAACGGCGTCAGGGCATTGGGCAAGCCGACCCGGCACATACCCACTGCGGGCCGGTGCGATGCCTGTCACACCAACTACTCGGCCTTCAAGCCGGCGCGGATGGACCACGCCAATACCGCCGGTCAGTGTTCCACCTGCCACAACGGCAGCTATGTTTTCGCCAACGCGCTCGGCCGCTCCCTCAATCACATTCCGACCATAGCCAGTTGCGAGACCTGTCATAGCGGGGGCTTTAACGCCTGGTCACCGGCGCTGATGAATCACACGGGCATGGCTGGTATCTGTTCCAATTGCCATAACGGGGCTTACCTTGTGCAGAACGCGCAGACCAGGCCGGCAACACATATTGTCGACTCGCGGCAGTGCGATACCTGCCACAAGTCAACGCTCACCTGGGCAACCGCTATCTACGATCATGCGAGCGCCAGTCCGCCGGCAACCGGCCGCTGTGCGGAATGCCACAACGGCAGCAACGGCTTGGGCAAGCCGACCAACCACATTCCGACCACCGCCCAATGCGACACCTGTCACAAGCTGTTCACGGCCTTCAACCCGGCGGCCATGAACCACCTGGCAACCACCGGCCCGGTCGCTGCCGGGAACTGCGCAACCTGTCACAGCGGCGCCTACACCTTCGCCAACGCCCAGACCAAGACGGTCACGCACATCGTCACCAGTGCTCAGTGCGATACCTGTCATAACTCCACCGTCACCTGGGTGGGCGGCACTTATGCCCATGGCGCGACCGCCGCCGGCACCTGTTCCACCTGCCACAACGGCAGCAGCGCTCTGGGCAAACCCGCCACCCACATACCGACCACGGCCCAGTGCGACACCTGCCACACCGGCTACACCGCCTTCAAGCCGGCCCGCATGAACCATAGCGGCCTGGCCGGCCAGTGCTCGACTTGTCACAGTGGCAGCTATACCGCGGTCAATGCGCTGGCCAAACCTGCCATCCACATTCCTACCGGCGCCGCGTGCGATGCCTGCCACAGCAACGGGTTCTTCTCCTTCATGCCCGGCACCATGAACCACGCCGGCACCAACTCTCCGCTGGCGGCGGGCAATTGTGCAACCTGCCACAGCGGCGCCTATCTGGCCTATAACGCCCAGGTGAAGCCAGCGACGCATACTGCGACGACAGCCCAATGCGACACCTGCCACAAGTCCACCACGACGTGGGCCACCGCCAGTTTCGATCACGCTACCGCCAACCCGCCGGCGACGGGTCGCTGCTCGAGTTGCCACAACGGCACCAACGCGCTGGGCAAGCCGACGACCCATATCCCGACCGCGGCCCAGTGCGATACCTGCCACAATACTTTCATCGCCTTCGCCCCGGCGACCATGAGCCACGCGGCAACCACCGGTCCCGTCGCATCCGGCAACTGCGCCGCTTGCCACAGCGGCACTTACGCCACGGTTAACGCCCAGGCCAAGACAGCCAGCCACATCGTTACCACCCAATCCTGCGATACCTGCCATGGCACTATCGCCTGGAAGCCCGCCAGCTTTGCCCACAGCGGCGTTGCCGGCGGCACCTGCGCCACCTGCCACAACGGTGCCAACGCTCTGGGCAAGCCGGCCACGCACCTGCCGACCGGCGTCTCGTGCGACGTCTGCCATGGCAACTACACGGCCTTCGCCCCGACCCGGATGAACCACAGCGCAACGACGGGGCCCCTGGCCGCGAACAGTTGTGCCACTTGCCACAGCGGCACTTACCTGGCTATCAATGCCCAGGTCAAACCGGCGACACACCTGCCGACCTCGGCGCAGTGCGATACCTGCCACAAATCAACCACGACCTGGGCGACGGCCAGTTTCGCCCACGACGCCGCCAGCACCGTCAATTGCGCCGCCTGCCACAACGGCGTGGCGGCGCTGGGCAAGCCGACCACCCACATTCCGAGCAGCGCCCAGTGCTCGACCTGCCACACCAATTTCATCGCATTCCGTCCGGCAGCGATGAGCCACACCGGAACCACGGGCCCTGTGGCGACGGGCAATTGCTCGAATTGCCACAACGGCAGCTTCACCGCAGTCAACGCTCTGGCCAAGCCGGCCATCCACATTCCGACCACGGGCCAGTGCGACAGCTGCCACAAGGGCGGCTACGTGACCTGGTCGCCGGCCGGCATGGACCACTCCGGCCAGGCCGCGTGCTCGACCTGCCACAGCGGCGCCTATGTGGCGCAGAACGCGCAGACCAAGCCGGCAACCCATATCGCCACCACGGCGCAGTGCAGCACCTGCCACAGTTCGACGACCACCTGGGCTACCGGCGTCTTCAACCACGCGACGGCCAGCCCTGCGGCGAGCGGACGCTGTTCGACCTGCCACAACGGCACCAACGCATTGGGCAAGCCGACCAACCACATCCCGACCACCGCCCAGTGCGACACCTGTCATAAAATCTTCACGGCCTTCAACCCGGCGACCATGGATCATGCCAACACCACCGGTCCGACGGCCGGCGCGAACTGCAGCACCTGTCACAGCGGCGCCTACACCTTCGCCAACGCCCAAGCCAAGACGGTCACGCACATCGTCACCACTGCTCAGTGTGATACCTGTCATAGCTCCACCGTCACCTGGGTGGGTGGCACTTATGCCCATGGCGCCACCGCCACCGGCACCTGTTCCACCTGCCACAACGGCAGCAGTGCTCTGGGCAAACCCGCTACCCACATTCCGACCACGGCCCAGTGCGACACCTGCCACAGCAGTTACACCGCCTTCAAGCCGGCCCGCATGAACCATAGCGGCCTGGCCGGCCAGTGCTCGACCTGTCACGGCGGCAGCTATACGGCGGTCAATGCCCTGGCCAAGCCGGCCGTCCACATTCCCACCGGCGCCCAGTGCGACACCTGCCACAGCAACGGTTTCGTCGCTTTCATGCCCGGCACCATGAACCACACCGGCACCACCTCGCCGCTGGCGGCGGGAAACTGCGCCACCTGCCACAGCGGTGTCTATCTCGCCAATAACGCCCAGATCAAAACGGCAACGCACATTCCGACCACGGCCCAGTGTGACAGCAGCGGCTGTCACAGTTCCACCACCACCTGGGCGACAGCCAGCTTCAATCACCTTGCCGCC
>Ga0194060_10000066_pt1 | contig 70489 bp, 99 predicted proteins | sample SepL225m_MetaG_FD_163427 | JGI IMG/M metagenome (GOLD analysis project Ga0194060, IMG submission 163427) | Anoxic zone freshwater microbial communities from boreal shield lake in IISD Experimental Lakes Area, Ontario, Canada - Sep2016-L222-5m | ecosystem: Environmental > Aquatic > Freshwater >... | reverse complement strand
AAGATGCTGTAAGAGTGCAATCTGACCCGCGTGTCCAGTTTGTATCAATAGATGTTTTTCAAAAGGATCAAGCATTAACAGTTGCATTAGTTTTATTATTTGTTCCAGAATCTATAACAGATAATCTATTTGTATCCTTCTCTCTTACCGATAAGGAATCTTTCTAATGAAATACATGCGCCTTAAATCAGGAAATATATAATGTCAGCATCAACAAGAACTTCTAATTTATTCGCCAGTGAAGATTACCAAAAAATATTCAAAGCGTATTCCTTTATTGATTATACGGCATATGATTTTGACACCTTAAAACAAGCATTAATAAATTATGTACAGACATACTATCCTGAAGATTTCAACGACTATATTGAAAGTTCGGAATTTATTGCTATTATTGAATTACTTGCTTATTTCGGTACAAGTCTTGCATTTAGAACAGACTTAAATAGCAGAGAAAACTTCATCGACACCGCTGAACGTAGAGAAAGTATTATACGTTTAGCACAAATGGTAAATTATGTTCCTAGGAGAAATATACCCGCTAGTGGCCTATTTAAGATTGCAGCAGTACAAACTGATCAGCCTTTGACAGATGCCAATGGTGTGAATATTAATGATTATACTATTTATTGGAATGATCCTAATAATCCAGACTGGTTTGACCAATTTGTACAAATTTGTAATGCTGCATTTAATCAGACAAATCCTTTCGGACGTCCGAGTAAGAGTGGACAGATAGGTAGTATTCCTACCGACTTATACCAACTGAATAATGTAACGCGACTTAATGTAACTTATCCGACAATTATTACAATCAATGGTCAGCAATACCCGATAGATGTATGTAACCCCGATTTTATTCCTAATCAAACAATTTTTGAGAGAGATCCCGATCCCACCAATGCATTTAATTTTATATATAGAAATGATAGTTTAGGAGTTTCATCTGCAAATACAGGATTCTTTTTATATTTTAAACAAGGTAATTTAGTTAATACCGATATAAATTTTGATTTTCCCGTACCTAATAGATTATTTCCTATCGACATACAAAATATTAATCAAGAAGATGTATATGTTCAGGAAACAGATCAGAGCGGCAACGTAATTAATAAATGGTTAAGAGTTCCTGCACTTGCAGGAGAAAATGTTATCTATAATAGTATCCAGTTTGCACAAAGAAATATATTTGATGTGCTTTCTGGAGCCAATGATACTGTTAATATAAGATTTGCTGATGGTAATTTCGGTAATGTGCCGACTGGATTATTTAGATTTTGGACACGCATTAGTGCTAACCAAGCACTTGTTATTCGCCCGAACGATGCACAAGGTTTACAAATTAATATTCCCTATATCGGTGTAGATCAACAATCATATACATTACGAATTGTTTTTAATTTAGAACAAACAATCGGTAATGCAGCAGCATCCGAAACTAATGAACAAATTAAATTACGAGCACCCGAAGTATTTTCTACACAATCTCGTATGGTTAACGGTAGTGACTATAATGTTTTACCTCTTATATATGGTAATCAGATAACAAAGATAAAGGCACTTGACAGAACTTATAGTGGTCAGAGCAGATATATAGATTTAAATGATCCAACAGGATTTCATAAAGACTTAATTATCTTCGGCCAAGACGGCGCTCTGTTTAGAGACAACCAGAATGTACTGACCGAAGTTGTTCAAGACGATTCTAATATAGGTACAATCAACACAATAATTACAGACACTATTCAGACAATGTTGCGAGATCCGAAGGTAAACACTTTCTTCTATGATGAATACTTGCCTCAGTTTGAAGCCAAGATTAGAGTTAATCCTACGATATTAGCACCCGATGGTTATTCTATATTAGAAATAAATAATCCTTCTCAATTGCCCTTATATTGGAAGACACAGCCTTTAAAATTTAAAAATAGTACAGGCTATTTCACTAATACAGCATTACCCAATTTATCTATTACAAGTATATCGGGCAGCGGTTCTGTTGTTACAGTTAATTACGTAGGTGCAGCTATCCCTATTTCATCATATGTGGTGATATCGGGTGTCACTACCACTGCGGCATATAATAATACATATGCTGTAGTCAGCTCATCTACAAATATTTTAACATTTAACAGCACTACCACCGGTATAGGGACTGTAACAAATGCAACCATATCATATCCAGGTGTACCTTTGGTTAATACCTTTGACTCCGATAACTTTCCGTCGGGAACATATCAGCCATGGGGATTTATAAAATCGGGCGCTGTACTCGTGTTTAATAATCCCGCCGATGTAACAATGACTAGTTCTGCAGGTGTTAATAGTGTTGTAGAGGCGGGTGTACCTTCGATTATTAATCCGTTGAATCCTTATGCAGATGTCGGGCCTGTAGAATTAGGTATCGAAGAAAATACAAATTACCAAGCAATGAAGGTATATCCAATTTTTAGAAATAAATTAACTGATGCCGAATTATTAGAGATAGATGATGCTATTACTTTAGGAATATCTTTTTGGTTATATTATGATGTATTAGAAGATATATGGCATACATCGACTGCGACAACACCAGGATTAACTGATCAGTCAAATCAACCCTGGGAATATGCTCCTGCCGATGTTATATTAGGCACACCGCAGATTTATTCTACTACGAATTGGCCATTAAATTCTGCTGGTGGATTATTATATATTAATATTTCAAGTGGTAGTATACCTGGTACGACAGTATATGATCTTACAGCAAGAGGTAGGACTTATGTATTTGAATCTTATAGAGACGTCAGATTCTACTGGGAACCAGACCAAGTTGTTGTCGATAATGCCACTGGACTGGCTTTAAGAGATTCTATAGAAATAATGCCGTTCGTTAATACAAATAGTCTCATAGATAATAATTTACCAATAATAGTTAACCCGGTTGATTCTTTTCTAAGGAAGCAAATTTCATTTAATATATCCGGGGTATTTATACAGAACGATGGTTGGCAAGATAGTGCTAAAGTAGAAGTATCGTTAGTAGATTCCAATAGTGACGGTATAGCAGATAACCCTGCAGGATTTGATAATATTGTAGGCCCAGACGACCGAGTTGTATTCGAATATTATACAAATGATTTGACTGGTTACCAGAGTACTAGACCGTGGGTATCTATGTGGAAAACAGATTTACAAGATTCAACAGGTGATCTATATGTATATTTTCCTATAGCAAGTCCAGGGGCAGATACAACCTTATATAGTGCACCATATATAGCTAATATGCAATTATATAGTAATTCAGATATATTGGACCCGGGAACATATAAAGTATCGAACCCGTCATTCATATATGTATATATGGATGTGGCAGATCTATTGTTCATAAATAATTTATTACAAATAGAATATACAGACCCACTGTCTACTCCTGCAATTACTATTGCTAATCAGCTAACAGCATTCTTTAATAATGATACTACTACATATTCGTGGTTAAACGGTATAGATAAGATAATCGATAAGTCAAATATACTATCTACATACTTTATATCTAAGAGTTATTTACTTTATTCTATTAGTACTCCGGGATTCGGTGTTTATTATGCACTTCAATTCGCGTCGACAGCCGATACAGGCTACACTACAGGTTATGTCATAGAGAATTATTTGGATACATATCACTTCGATAAAAATGGTAAAGTATTCACGCAGAATACAACAGTACCGACGCTCGAGCAATTACCGTTATACTTTAAATGGAGTCATTATTCTCCAATAGATCAAAGAATAGATCCTTCGGTAACTAATATTATAGATATGATTGTCATAACAGACAGTTATTATAGAGATGTTACTATTTGGAAGAATTCTAATGGATCTGCACTAACACTTCCTGCAGCGCCTACAACAGAAGAATTGAGAATACAATTTCAAGACTTAGATCAATATAAAATGGTCAGTGATTCTATGATATGGAATTCTGGAACATTTAAAGTTTTATTTGGTCCACAGGCGGCTACCGAATTACAAGCAACATTCAAAGTAGTTAAATCGGCTTCGTCGTCGGTTAGTGATAATGAAGTAAAGACAATGGTAATAACTGCTATAGATCAATATTTCGATATTAGAAACTGGGATTTCGGTGAAAAATTCTTTTATACAGAATTGGCAGCATTTATACACCAACAACTTTCCAGAGTTATAGCATCAGTTGTTATTGTACCAAACAGTGCTAATTCTTTATTCGGCAATTTATTTGAGATAGTTTCTAACCCAAATGAATTATTTATTTCTACCGCAACAGTCAATAATGTGGCAATAGTAGCTAATTTAACAGACGCTAATTTAAGAGTATAAAATACATGACTCAATATATAAAAAAACTTCCTGCCGTTTTTCAAACGGTAACTGAAAAGAAATTCTTCGACGCAACATTCGATCAAGTCTTTTCAAAGAAAGATAGTGACTTATTAGCGGGATATTTAGGGCGCAGAATAGCAGGAGACTATAATCCTGTCACAGATTTTTATCTGCCAGAACCATCCAAAGATAGGACTTGGTGGCAATTAGAAGCTACGGCTTTTGCACGTACTGAAGATACAACTAAATCAAATATATATTTTTATGACGATCTGTTAAACAGAATCAAATATTACGGCGGGAACATTCTTAATCAAGATAGGTTATTTGAGTCAGAATATTATAGTTTTGGCCCACCAATAGATTATGATATGTTTATTAATTATCAAAACTATTACTGGATTGAACAAGGGTTGCCAGCCATCACATTAACTGGCGTGACAAGTGCTGATATAATAGGCAAACCGGCTTTTAACACATCGGAAATACCAGGTGCTACTCCATTAAATCTAACAATTACGACAGGTATGTCTATTATTATATTAGGCGACCCGATATATGGATCAACACATACAGTAGAAAATATGGGCGGATGTACAGGAATTCAACTCATCCCGCCTTTCCCTGACTTTACATCAGGTACTATATTTGAATACTTACCGTGGGACGGTTCCACAACTTTATCTACAGGCCGAGTCATAAATAATGCACTGTGGGACGGGAATTCGTGGGATACTCAGACACAACCCGGTTCGGGGGATTATTTAACGATAGAGCGGGGTTCTGCTGATAAAAACTCGTGGTCAAGAACAAATAAATGGTTTCACATAGATGCAATTACTGCATCTATGTCAGTAACAGGAACATCTTTACCTACTAATGCTACCAGAGCACTGCGTCCTATCATACAATTTATAGCAGGATTAGAATTGTATGGATCGGGAACACAATTTAGATCATCTATTAGTTACGGATTAAGAGATAATGGGTCTGGCAATCCATTACGATTAGTCGATTATAATGGACAAACCGATGTATATATTGATCTAGTATTAGGTATAAAGCTAGTAGGTGGCGAACTCGTTAGTTTCTTTAATGACGATACAGAAATATCTGTCGACATGTGGGACGAATTTAACTGGGATATACACGGCTGGGAAACCGGTTCGGCATTTATAAATCAATATATATTTCAGACAGTTGTTACGGGAGGCATTGTCACTTTTATACCTTATACATCCTATGCAACACCTATAATAGAAGGGGATATTGTTTTTATTACAGAAGACGGACCGTTTGACGCTGCCTTAAAAGGGCAAGTATGGTTCTATAGTTCAAATGTATGGCAAGAAGCGGTAAATGATAAGATATCGTTAAATCAGGCACCTTTATTTCAACTATATGATCATAACGGTGTAGGATTAAATGACCCCGTTACTTATCCGCTAAGTACTTTTTCAGGAAGTAAGATATTTTCCTATAAAATAAATACAAGCCCAGGCGCAACTACTGATCCGGTATTAGGTTTCCCAATAGTTTATACTGGGCTTGGTCAGTCACTCGATATTGTTTTTCAAAATAACTTGATGACCAACAGGTATACGTATACTCAGGATTCGGTATCTTTACCTATAAATGGTTATTACTATTATAAGATAGATGGAAGCACAACATTATATAATAATTGGAACCTATATCAACCTTGTCCATGCAGCAACATAGATATACCTACACCAGCATCTTGTTTAGCAACTAGTAAACAACGAGTTATAGATAAGTTTGTAGTGGGATACGGGTCAGAATATCAATTTAAATTAAGTGTTACTCCGTATGATTATCCTGGTACAGGGTTCGAAGGCCTGGATATTTTAGTATTCGTTAATAGTACAAAAGTACAAAATGCTAACGAAACAGCCGACGGATATACAACAGAGATTATTAACAATAATGTATATGTAGATTTAACAATATATTTGACTAACTTACTAAGTGTTACACAATCTCAGCCACCTGTTGTAGAGATATATACATACACACAAGGATTGCTCGATCCTTTAGCACCCGGATACTTCGAAATACCTCAACAACTAGATGCTAACCCATTACAAAAAGAAATTTTCGAAATAAGCGGAAGTAATTTAGTAGAACAATTTTCCTCCATCATAGGTAATCAAATAGATGAAGAAGGGGGATATGCCTCGGAGACAGAGGAGGGTAACCCCGAAGGAGCCAATAACTATCGAGATACAAGAAAAAATAGGTCAGTTGGTTCGTTTATTCTTCAGAATCTTGCACCACTAACAAAGACTATGTTAGTATCGTCGTCTGACGATTTAGATTTTATTGTTAGTGAAAGATTTAGCCAGGATGAATATACAAAATTTAAGAATAAATATTTAAGAACTGCATTACAACTTATTAATCAAGGATTCAATCCTGTTCAGTATCATAATAATACTATAGTAATTAGCGCCTGGGTAGAAGAAATATTAAAGATTACTAATATATCTAACGAATTTTCGTCTGCATTTGCATATTCTTATATGATTGCCAACGGTAGTCCTCGTTTTAGTGAAACACAAATTGTACCTTTATCCGGTAGTATAACAGTAACAAGTTACGTAGATTTATCGGATCCCAAGAATGCGATGTATATTTATGATATAGATCCTATCACCGGTGCAGAAGAATTACTTGTTATAGGTAAAGATTATGAAATTGTATCATCGACTATACCTATCGACATACAAGTTAATGCAGATAGAATCGGCAATACCTTATTCATAGCTCTGTATAAAAACTCGTTGCCTGCATACATTCCTTCTACACCTTCTAAAATTGGTGCATACCCGACATATCTGCCAAGAATTGAATATGATACGTCTTATGCGATACCTACACACGTAATCATAGGTCACGACGGTTCTAAGACAATAGCATATAGTAAATATGTCGGTCAGGTACTTGTAGAGAAAGACTACAGAGATCAGTTATTACTTGAACTCGAAAAGCGAATCTATAATTTAATACAGTATAAGTTCAGACATCAATATTATTTGCCAGTAAGGGTGGAAGAAGTAAAATCTGGATATTTTAGAGAAACAAGATATTCGAGACAGGAATATTTAGATATAACGGAATCATATCTAAATAAATGGTGTGCAAAAAATCGTGCTAACTATCGTGCCAATGATTGGTATTCGTCGAGTTTAGTTACACCAACAAATGAGTTATGGAAATTATATAATTATACCGATGCCGTAATTGGGTTAGTGCCACTCTTAGGTGCACCAGCATATTTCTTACCTGGAAATTGGAAAGGTATATATCAGTATTACTATGATACTTGCTATCCTAATACTCGCCCATGGGAGATGTTAGGCTTTTCTGAAAAACCGTCTTGGTGGAATAGTCAATACGGCCCGGGCATTGTAAATCCTGACGGACCTGCTTTATCTAATGTATGGCCGAATACCCCGACATATTCTTTAATGTGGCACGATTTGGAATACGGTATTATTCGGCAAGGCCCCTCTGCAATTTATAATCCTGTCACACTATTGCCGCAAGAACAAGCGATATGGGCGCGTCCCGGATTATCTGCAATTATACCTGTAGATAGTACTGGTCAAATTATACCAATACCTGCATTATTTGATATAGCCATTGCTTCGGATACAGCACCCTTTACGCATTTTGATAAAGAATGGAAATACGGTGATGGATCGCCGGTTGAGCAAGCATGGATGTCTACTTCATCTTATGCCTTCAATATACAAGAATTTTTATATCTGATGAAGCCAGCATCGTACGGTGAATTAATGTGGGATACATCAGGAACACAAATATCTGCAGGTATGTTATCGGTACCAGGTGAAGACGGTCCAGTGATGTCAAATACAAATTGGCAATATGTACAAAATGATACCTATACAAATAGCGATCCATTATTTGCTTGGATGAGACCAAAAAATTCGACACAACTCGTTCATGCAGAATCAGTAGATAATATTATTCAGGTTAGATACGGATATCAGCGATGGATTAGTGATAGAATTCTTTTCTTAGGAAAAGATATTACATCTACTTTTGGCCAAAAAATTCGAACACTAGATGTTAATTTAGCAAATAAATTAGCAGGCTTTACAAACAAAGATACGACAAATATTTATATTGAATCAGTTAGTCCGAATGCAACAACAAATAGTCTAATTATTCCATCTACCGACTTTAGTGTATTGTTACACAAGAGTCCGGTAGTCGATACATATTCTTATAGCGGTGTTATAGTTAGAGCACTTGTTGACGGTACATTTGCGGTCTATGGATATGACCTACTTAATGCAGAATTTATAACACTCGATAGATCAGATTCTATATTAATAGATGTAACTATAGGCGGCACACCTGAACCATTCTTATATTTTGTAGCAGGTTCCACATATAATGCTGGTGATATTGTTAGATATAATGGTATATATTATCTTAGTTTAGTTACACAGACAGTACAGCAATTCAGAACAGGCAGTTTTGAAAAGCTTAAATCGTTACCTATAAAAGGTGGTGTATCTGTAATATATAAACCCGTATCGAGTCAAACAATAACTAAGATTCCTTACGGTACAGTATTAAAGACATCTCAGGCAGTATTTGATTTTCTAATAGGTTGGGGTGCCTATTTAGAATCCAGAGGTTGGCAATTCCAAGATGTGAATCAAGACACAAATATATTGAATGATTGGTTAACTTCTGCAAAACAATTCTTATTTTGGCTGAACTCAAGTTGGGCACCAGATGCATCTATTCAATTAAGCCCTTTAAGTAACAAAGCGACACTAACTGTTTCTCGAGGATATCCAAACGATGTTGAATCACTCTCTAACGGTGTATATAGTATTTTAGATAAGTTTGGTGTTGCTATGCCGCCAAATAATACAACTACTGATAGAGAAGGTAGGACTATATCTGTAGAGCCTACGTCACTTGCATCTGGAGGAATTTACTATTTGCAAGTCAACACATCGGAGACCGAGCACGTAATTATAATAGATAATGTAACTAGTTTCAATGACACTGTCTATATTCCTTTACTAAGATCGAGACAACAACGTATTCGATTCAATGGATTTAGAAGTAATGGCTGGTACGGCAAAATGGAAGCTCCTGGTTATCTTGTATTAGATAATCAGCTTATGCCTAACTTCGATACAATAGTAGATAATATGAGATACTACTATGATCCCAATGTGACAATCGATAACCCTTCTTTAGAAGATTTAGGTCGACATCTGATAGGATATGAAAGTAAAAGCTATCTAGATAATCTGCAAGTTGCCAACGACGTTCAATATTTGTTCTATCAAGGTGCTATTAGGCAGAAAGGTACTAAGCAGGCATTTGAAAAATTGTTTAGGTCTACGAAGATTCAGAGCAACGAAATTATACAGGTATTCGAAGAATGGGCTTTAAGACTTAGTAAATTTGGTAATACAATCGAGCAGGTATCTACGGAATTTATTTTAGAACCCGAGCAAAATACAGGTGATATTATTGTTGCTAGATTAAACTATGTTCCATCGACATTAGGGACAGTTAAACGGATTAATGTACTGAATGCAGAAAATATATATACGTCTGTACCTAAAGTAGTTATTGGTGAGCCTGATGCCGAACCTTTACCGGGATGGACAGATTGGGATGGATCGGTAAATTATGCAGAAAAAGCTGTAGTAATGTATCCGGATATTTATAGCAATAAGCTATATTATTCTAGCAATGTAGCCGACAACCAATGGAATACACCATCGTCAACCAGTACTTATTGGACACTGACCTTAACAACACGGGTTGCTAAGGCTTATATTATATTAAACAATCTAGGTAAAATTTCCAGAGTAGATATGACAGATAATGGCGCCGGATATTTGAAGGCACCCATTATCGATCTTAATTCGGGATCAGAATCTCATGCACTAGATAACCTATATGCTGTTTGGCAGGGCGACATCATTAAAGATGCAGCTAGAGATAATATTATAGATATAGATATAAATGATACAGCATTATGGACAGTAAGGCCGGCCGATCCTGCATATTCTTTAGTATTCCCTACCACCACTAATATAGATTATCCACTACCTAATGCTGGATATGTAAATTTTAATGATGTAACTTGGTCATCGTTTGATGTAACGCAGACAGCAGTGGGCTGGGGTACAGCAGATTTAAATCCTACAGAAAATGATACTGTATGGGTAGCAAAGAATTTTGTCGAAGACTGGTCTGTCTATAAGATGACAAACTTTAATAATAACTGGTCTATTACTAAAGATAATAATAATGATTTATTATTATTAACTGATTACGGCGTAGTATCTACATTATCGATTAATCTAGCATTCGGTGGTATAGGTGCTAATGCAGTATTAGAGCCAGTCGTTGATTGGTCTGGTCGTATCGTCTCAGTTAATATCATAGAAGCAGGTATTGATTATACTGTTGCTGATACTATTGTTGCAGCAAGAGCAACACCCGGCTCACTATCAGATATTGATGCAACATTCTCGATTACGACAGGCGTAGTCGGTGAAATTCTTACAGTAACCGTTCTTAATCCAACGACTAATAGCGGTTATGCACCTGTTGCTAATGTAACTATAATCCCGCAGTTATGGGATTCGGCAACGGGCGAAAGAACTGATTTTGGTAATATGATATCACTACAGCAAGTTGTAAACGGAAAACCTATTCCTGCCAATAATTATGCCGTAGGTATATTACCTTATACAACAACCGATTATAATGCACCGGGCACATACACAGACCCCGATACTCTTATAACATATAATGCATACTACATAACAACACTAGCCGGTGTACCTATAACAAATAGTGATATAGGCAATTATGCAGATTTTACAAATATGTTATTATTTAAGACTATGCGATTTGCTGTCAGTCCGGATTGGGGCTGGCCGCTAGATTATATACAACTTAATGAGAAAATTTGGGTGGACGATATAGCCGGTAAATGGAATGTATCGATGTGGGAACCCAGTGGCGAGTGGTATGCTTTAATACCCTTCAGACAACAAGCAGACTTAATCAATACATCTTTATTTGAGAGTGCAAGTATATTCGGAGTATTAGATAATACAGAAATTATTCAGTTACCTATCTATGACCCATTTAAGAATATATTACCTGGGCCTGCAAAACAAAATATAACATACATTTCGCCACAAGATCCTGCTAGTTATAATGTAACGGGCGATCCTACTTTATTCAGCGAGAATATAATATTTGCTGAACGTCAGGTAGGTCAATTATGGTGGGATTTATCTTCCTTAAAATATGTATATTATGAACAGCCGATTGCATTAGATGGCAGTGAGACTGAGACAGATAATGATATATACAGGAGAGATCACTGGGGTCAACTATTCCCGGGCAGTACAGTAGCCATATATGAATGGGTGAAGAGTTCAGTTCCTCCTGCTCTATATACAGGTACAGGAATTCCGAGAGATACGACAACATACGTCCAATATACTTCATCCAATAGATTTACTAATATATCACAGGTCAATTATTATTTCTGGGTTCTAAATACTACAGATAAACCTAATGTAGAAAATAGGACAATGGCGGCGTTAGATGTATCTTCAATGTTACAGTCACCCAAGAGTCAGGGATTTGCATTCTTCTGCCCTATACAGCAGACATCGACAAATAATTCTTATATGTTCTATAATGTACAGTCGATATTAGCATATAAAGGTAATAATGTACAGATTAAATATAGGTTATCTGAGAGAGACGACCAAGAACATGCTCAGTGGGCATTTTTCAGGGAAGGTGATAATACATCCATAGTAACAGATCAATTCTGGAATAAAATGGTCGATAGTCTGTGTGGATATACACAAACCTTCTCGACCTCAGATAATATGTCTGCTATCACCATCGTCCGTGATATGCCGTGGGATATATACGGCTGGGATATTGTCGAGCAGGGTGAAGTATTTGCTATACCAGATCCTATGTTAAGTAACAGTGAAAAATACGGTGCAGAATACCGTCCTCGTCAAAGCATGTTTATATCATTAGACAATTCGAGAAAAGTATTTGTTCAATCAGCAAATTCTTTATTAAAGTATATACCTATCAGAGATAATAACCCCGGATGGAATTCGAGTGTGTCATCTAATAACTTCTGGGCATATACTAATTGGTATGCAATCGGGTATGAAGACATAATACCTACGGTAGTGTTTCAAACATTGGCTGAAGCAAATACAGCACTAACTACATCACAGCTTAAAGTAGGTGATATAGTAGAGGTATCTAACGGAACAATAGACAATCGGTTTATATTATATGCTGTGGTACAACTAGATGCAGCAAGTCCTGTACTTAGTCTCGAAACGGTGGGTATTGAAAATAGTGCAATTATGTTACTAGACACACTATATACAGTAAAGAATTTATATAATTTATCTGTCGAATTAAGAGAGTTACTTAATGCATTTAGAACACAGATTATGATAGAACAATACTTAATAGATCAGAACGAATTATTCTTTTCTATGATAAACTATGTAATCAGCGAGCAAAAGAATCCAGATTGGGTATTTAAATCATCTTACATATATATTAAAGAAAATAATATACCGTTGACTCAAGACAGATTATATGTGCCTGATCAGATCAATAACATTATTAATTTTATTACAGATTCTAAACCTTATCACACACAGGTACGAGATTATACCAGTGCTTATGTAACATCGGATTTAGCACCAGGCGGATCATCGGATGGTGTATTACATATTATGGTAGATGGACAACCGGTTGCATATCCTGACCCTAATGCATTAGGTATATACCCTAAATTAAGATCTAAGATACAATTCGGGCCAGATTGGGCAGGAGATATTATTTCCCCGTCTTCTTATATATTGGATGGTAATACACTTGCCCAAATAGTAGACAGAAGTCTTACAAATGGCATGGACAATGTATTCACTGTCGAATTAACAACACCCGATCCATCAAAGAAAGGATATTCACAATTATATCCTTATACTTTCAGTCTTTTGACTGAAAATAATCCACAAACATTTATAACACCGCGTGATATAGTAGCAGTCTATAAAGATTCGATAATACTATTATACGGTCAGGACTATTATGTAGAGTATAATGATGATAGTACATATACTGTATATTTCTATAATGATCCTAGCGGGGCCTCTTCTTTAGTGGCATTTGTGTGGTTTGATGGTGGCCAACTATTAATCGCTAATAATTATGTAGATAGAAATGAGACCGCTATCGGCAATGCAGTAGATGATTTAGTTGCTAATGCAGATACAAAGTTACCAGTTAACGATATCAGTAGTATATTGGCACCATTAACTGTTGCACCGTATGTGGGATGGGGAGAAATATGGGATGCAGTGGGTGACCCTGTTGTATCACAGATATTAATAGATGCTGGCGGCACTGATTCGGTACCGTGGGATGCTCCAGAAAGTTCGCAAGACGAATATCTGATGTTGTTACCTAATACAATAAGTTTCAAAGAAAATACAAATGTGAATACAGGTCAGGATTTCTACAGAAATGCAGATGCATTCTCCGGAACATTAATGAATAATATACCTATACCTACTACATTAACTGAGAACTTAGATACAATTATAGTCTTTGTAGATCCTATAACGCACCCTATTACAACCCATATCTTACCTGACCCGACACTTATACCGGGTGTCTTATGGATAAATGGTGAAAGAATAGAATATAGACTGAAAACTCCAGACCCGATATTAGCTAATACGTGGGAATTAGGTTTAATTCGCAGAGGAACAAATGGGACTGCTCCTACTGTACATATTATATCAGATACAGTATGGGTAGAAAAAGATAATATTATGCCAATTACAGCCGAGGATACTGTATGGAATGCAGCAGACCCGACCGCAGACCCGACCACGGAAGCATCATATAACGATTGGGCAGCTAGTCCTGTGCCTGATCCCGGGCCTGACGACTTTAGCAAAATTGCATATCAACCTAATACAAGAGTATATTACTTAGGCAATAATTACTCAGCTAACGAGTTGATACATGAATTTCAAAATCAATATGACCCTGTTACCAATTCCTTAATGTGGACATTAGTTGTAGATCCTGCATATACTAGCATAACGAGCACTCCGTTGGGCGGACTTTGGTATGCCCAAACACCCGAAGCCATATTCTTAAAAGAGGAAATGGGCAAAAGTATACCTTAATTAAATGAGTAGATAATAATGATGATAAATAAAGAAAACGATAATAAAAAAGAGATACCTGATCTTAAGAAAGATTCAGGATTAATTGATACAGCACATATGGATGTTCAGTGTCATCTAATTATTAAAGATAAAGAAACAGGCGAAATAATTGTAAATAAAAGGGGTTGATAATGATGCAAGATATAGTTAGTGCTTCTATCCAGGGCTTTGTCAAAATTACTGACAAAGAAACTAAGGAAATCTTGGTAGATACACATAATGACGTATTGTATGGAAATATGTCAGCTGCCTTAGCACATTCACTTATAGGCAACAGTAATAGTTTTTTATATTATATGGCATTTGGTAACGGTGGCGCATATGTCGGCCCTACAGGAACTATATCATACAAGCCTTCATTAGGTGGCCCCGGCAGTTTAATTAAGAATCCTACTGCTAATTTATATAACACAATCTATGTAAAGAAACTATCTAATGATGCAACATACAATGCTAGTTATGGACAAGCATATATAATATCTGAAAACTATGCTACAAACTATGAAGATATTATCGTAGATGTTGTATTTGGATATAACGAGCCGCCTACCGGGGCCATATCATCTACAACAATTCAGCAGACGCTAATAGATAACTCTACTTTTGTGGGAAATGTATCGGAAAGCCAGCCACCAACATTTAATCCCGATACGCTAGTCTTTAATGAAATTGGTTTATTCTCCGGGTCAAACGACTTATTCATCGGCGGCAATACAACTACAGTGAGTGATGTAGAAAATTTTATACTCCAAAGGCCCAATTTCACAAGTGGCAGCAAGTCTAAATTAATGTTAACGCATGTTGTTTTTCACCCTATTCAGAAATCTGCTAACAGATCACTCGAAATTGTATATACTCTAAGAATACAAATGGGCGCAATATGATAAATAACAGAACAAAGGAATTTTAAGTTTATGGCATATACAATTCATAAATCAAATGGCACCGCGGTAACGATTATCGATAATGCAATTGACGATAGTTATTACAACCCTATAGGAGGAACTACTGGTGCTGGGCAAGGATTTCAATTAATTGGCAGAAATACAATTAACTATGGCGCCGCAACTGCTCAAAATTTCTTACAGATAACTGAAAACTTTGCAAGCTCTGCATTGACTTTTCCAAGCGACGATACTGCTTTACAAGGGCAGTGTTGGTTTAATATACTAACTCCGACCACAGGAAACTTATATGTAAGAGTATCGGCCGCTGTCTCAGGCGGTATAGCAAATTGGGAAAGATTATTATCTGTTAGTAATTCTGAAACAGGCACAGTACCTATTATTAATCCGTCAGGAACACCTAAAGATGGTGATATGCAAATAGTGGGGTCTGTTATTTCTATATCTGCTGGCGGATCCTGGCGTCAAATATTCCCGGCAATATATTCTTAAAAGGCAGAATTATTAAATGACCTATAACAAATACGGAGTAATACAAGCAGGGACATATAATGCCTATGCAGCCATTATAAACAGCTTGTATGCAGATACAAATTCGGGATCTACCACAGAAGCTACTGCGGACTATGGATATGGTCAGGCTGCAACTGTTGCTAATGTAGCAATTGGAAATAACATAACTGCGGCACAATGGACAGCACTCTTTTCTAAGATTACTGCTATCGGTACCCATCAAGGTACCAGTGTTACACCTATACCTGCTTCGGTTAGTACAGGTGACTTGATTGCTGCTTACAATAATTATTTAACAACTTCGACATTAACCGACGTTATTAGTAAATTAATTGCAAATAGACTTATTGTTGCGACAGGCCAAAGATCTGTGATAGCAGGTATAACTTCGGGTGCATATTCCGCATGGACAACAGGTCTGAGATTCGAATTTCAGGTAGATTTCGGTTCCTGGAATAATGCACGATATTTCTTTAATACGGGCGGCTCCGTTACATTCGGCGGCACCGGAAGTGGAGCAACTGGTGAGGATATTTTTTGGACCGCAATGCTGGCTGCGGCTATGGATCCACTTGCTGCTACACCCATGCAGACTAATTGGCATAATACTAATCCGGTGGCTGGTGCAGCATCTACAAAAGGTTTTTATGGTTTAACGAATGGTAGTTGGGCAAAGATTTTCGAAAGGCTAACTGCTGCTTATGGCCCTTTCCCTAACTACTCTAATAACTATATTGCTGTATATGCTACATTAACCGATGCTATAGGAACATCCGGGAAGATTGGATTTAGAATAGAATTAATCGATAATGATCCTACACCTAATGCAAAAACTGCGTCGGCAATTACGTATAGTATAGGATTGCTGCAGGCTGCGGGTACAGTACCTTATGCAGGCACTGCCGCTTCTATCACTAATTTAGGAATATCCTCGATTGCTTCTTCCGGAACAACCCCTGTGCCGCTGACATTAGTGAGTTCTCCTACTACGCTTGCCGGTATTATAAATGGCGCCGGAACAGCAACAACGGCGTCTGTATCTGTCACAGCAGCAGGAGGTACATCACCATATACATACGATTGGACAAATGAATCTGGCACTGTTACGTTTAGCAATCAACATCAGGTTACTGCTGGTGCAACTTCTACAACATTCAGTAGAAGTATGACATCAGGTGAAATTGCTTCTGGAAACGCATTATGTACAGTAACAGATAGCGCAGGGTCGCCACAGACAGCAAATGTTCCAGTTGTTTGGTCGATGAACAGTAACGTACTGAATCCGTAACAGTTGATTCGAAACAAATAACCTCCGTTAAAGCTATTGATAAATAGTGTAAACGGAGGTTTTGCATGGAAGAAAGATTAGAAAAAGCACTCGAGTTTGTTAACTACAGACAAACACTTAACAATCAATTACATAAAGTAAAAATCAGAGCAGAAGGTCTTCTTCTGTTTGCTAAAAACGGTGGCAATTTTGTAATAAATCAAGAACTGATTTGTTTCCTGGATTATTTAATTAGAACTGGGTTGACAGAAACAAATATTCTCGATAAAGATAATTCGCCGGTACATATCGCTGATATAGCAGGATTCTTAAAAGAAATAACAAAAAGATATTTCGAAGTAACTAATGATTACTTAAAAGAATATCAGTCTATCAGAAAATTAAGAAACGTAAAGTCTGTACTAGACATAAAGGATAATGAATGAGCCGCGGCGTATTAATGGTTGCACACAACAATACTGAAATAGATTATTTTAAGATTGCTTGTGCTAATGCATTAATGGTAAAAAAGAATCTGAACGTACCTGTTACTTTAGTTACAGATAACGGTACACTCGAATGGGGGAAGACTGCATTAACAGAAGACTTTGTTAATAGTTGTTTTGAAAATACCATTGTTGTAGATAGAGACTATATGTTCGATAATACTCGAAATTTTTCTGATACAAGATTTAGTACAAAACCTCTTCAATTTTATAATTGTAATCATTGGCAAATTTATGATCTATCACCCTACGATGAGACATTATTTATAGACTGTGATTATTTGATAATGAGCACAGCATTAAGTAATTGTTGGGGAAGCAATAATGATGTAATGATTAATCACAAAATCTTTTCACCGTTTGATACTTGTGAACCTTATACAAGAACTATCGATGATATGAGTATAACACTATATTGGGCGACAGTGGTGTATTTTAAAAAATCTCCAGTTGCAGAGCATTTATTTTCTTTGGTTAAAAATATTCAGGAAAATTATGGATATTATCGAGATCTGTATTATTTCACAAGTGGAATGTTCAGGAATGATAACGCATTTAGCATAGCTATTCATATGATGAATGGTTATATTAATGAAGATTCATCAGTACAAGAATTGCCTATCACAGGTTTATTAATGAGTTGGGATACCAATGACATACAAGAAATAAACGATATTAATGACATTACGTTGTATGTAGAAAAAGAAGGGCACCCGGGCGTATTCTTATTAACACGATTAAAGAATACAGATGTCCATATCATTAATAAATGGGCCGTGGTAAGAGTGGCAGACCGTTTAATAGATTTGTATAAATGAATTTCTACACTTATATTTATTATGATCCATCGAGAAACAACGAACCCATATATGTTGGTATGGGTCAAAAGAACAGGGCCTGGGATCATTTGAGAGCTAAACGAAAGAGCCCGTTCATTCAGCGATTGCAATTTATGAAAAAGAATAATATTAAACCTAATATAGGAATTTATACGGAGTTGGACAGAGAATTTGCATTATTCTTAGAAGAGGAACTAATAGCAAAACTTGGCAGAAAAGATTTAAAACTAGGGCCTTTGTTAAATTTAACCAACGGCGGTGAAGGCGGCACAGGACGGGTATGGACGGATGAGCAACGGTTAATATTTTCCGCTAATCGGACAGGTGATAAAAGTCCGCTATTCGGCACAAAACAATCAGAAGATACTAAATTGAAAATTGGAAAATCGCAGCCCAGCAAAAGAATATACTCGAAGAAAAGTAAAGAATATATGACAGCAAGACAACTAGGGGATAAGAATGTTATGTTTGGCAAACTGCCAAAAAATACCATACCTATCACATACGACGGAAAAGAATACGTATCGATTAAATCTGCTGCAAAAGCCCATAATATTCTTTATCAAACATTCTATAATAGATTAAAAAAGGAACAAGTATGACTCGTGGATATTTAATTTTAGCACAGAATACTAAGAAGGACGACTATGTCAGGCTTGCTTATGCCTTAGCACTAAGTATTAAAAATACACAAGCCGGTGTGCACCAGGTTGCTTTAGCAACTACAGACAGTGTTCCTGATAAGTATGCTGATGTATTTGATCACATAGTGGATATACCGTGGACCGACCAAGCATTGTATTCTAAATGGAAGATAAACAATAAGTGGAAATATTACCACATGACTCCGTTCGACGAAACTGTCGTGTTAGATGCAGATATGCTTTTTCCGGCTGATATAACTGATTGGTGGGATATAATGTCGCATAAAGATATCTGGATCACAGATAAACCGAGAACATTCCGCGGAGAAGTGATTACATCTACAAAATATAGAGAAACTTTTGTTGCCAACGAATTACCTAATGTATACACTGCATTTATGTATTTTAAGAAAACTACCTTAACAGCAGAATTATTTAAAATGGTAGAACTAATATTTGAAAATTGGGAAAGATTCTACTACAACTATTTAGACGAAACTCGCCCAAAAGTATTATCGGGCGATGTAGCTTATGCATTGGCTATTAAGTTATTGGGAATAGAAAAGGAATGTTTCGGAAATGCATCGTCAATGCCGTCCTTTGTTCATATGAAATCACATTTGCAGAATATAAACGAGAAATATTTAACCGATGATTGGACAAAATGTATCCCTACCTATTTTACGGATGAAGGAACATTTAAGATAGGTAACTACGAGCAGACGCTTCCGTTCCATTATAATACAAAAGATTGGTTAACTGACGATATGATTGCTATTTTAGAAAAGAGGGTTAATATATGGCATCCTTAATTTTAATGTATGTTTTCTATGATGTAAACGGCGACATAAAAGCTATAACACCTGCGCTGGATGAAAATTTTTCGGCGCACTTTTCGGTAGCTACATTCCCTCTCCCTTTGGTGGAGAAATTTTTGACGGGTGTAAGCAATACATTTGACTACAAAGTAAAGAAAGTAGAAAAATCGTCCGGTATAACATATGTTCTGCTAAAGAAACTAGTTACCATCAATTATACCAGATCTTTAGATTCATATCTTACCAAAGTAGAAACCACCGATACAAAAGAACAATATTTTAGTGGAATTATTATCACAAATAACACAGAAAATAAAGTTTTTAGTGTACGGTTATCCACAGATATTAAAGATATGTATAAAAACGGAACAGAAGAAGAACAGGAACGTGTTTCTGATTTTTTAAATAAAGGACCGTCTACAGTTTATATAACTAAACGAAATAACCCTTATCATTTATTATTTTCGTTTGTTTTGGCACCCAGGGCATTATTCGATACTGAAAGGTTGTATTTTAACTATACTGGCAGCTACACTAATGTGAGCGCATATACTAAAAAATTAGTAGGCGGTTATGAATATAAAGAAAAGGCAGAGTAATGGCATTTACATTAATGAATTCGTTAGATACTATTTTTATTAGCTACGACGAAGAGAATTGTGAAGAGAATTGGGCGGATTTACAAAACAAAGTGCCGTGGGCTAAAAGAGTTCATGGAGTAAAAGGTTCCGACGCTGCCCATAAAGCAGCAGCAAATTTATCAGATACTGACAGATTTATCTCTGTTGACGGTGATAACATCGTAGACCCGGACTTCTTTGATATGGAATTAGATTTCGAACATCCGAAACTAAAAGATAAAGCAGTTAGCTGGACAGCTAAGAATGTTATAAACGGGCTGGAATACGGTAATGGCGGGCTAAAATGCTGGCCAAAACAATATGTATTAGATATGCATACACACGAAAATGCATATAGCGATGACGAAAGAAATCAGGTAGATTTCTGCTGGGAAGATAGCTATGTACAAATGATTAACCAATACAGCATTACTTACCCTAACGGTAGTCCACGCCAAGCATTCCGTGCAGGATTCAGAGAAGGCGTTAAGATGGGATTGAATCAGGGCGGAAAGATAGAGGCCGACAATTTTAAGAAAATAATATGGATTGGAAATTATAAACGATTGATCACTTGGTGCAGCGTTGGTGCAGATGTTGAAAACGGTTTATGGTCGATGTATGGTACAAGATTGGGTTGCCAAATGACTAACTTGACTGACTGGGACTATTTGAATGTAAGAGACTTCGATTGGTTAAATAATTTCTTTTCCGGCGAAATTATGCCGAAGTTTGAAGCAGATACATTATCTAACGATTTTGAAAGATGCTATAAAACCGACTACAGGTGGGATAAGACACGCCTATGGGCAGCGATAGAAAGTTTGGGCGACGAACTCAGAAAAGGGTTAGGTATGGAATTAGCTGAGCTTGACGAAATACAGAGTAAGTTCTATAAAGCAGCACAATACAATACACCGCGCATGAATAAAATGTTTACTGAGTCAGAGCTTTCGGAACTTAGGAAAACAAATAAGTGATAGATTCCAATTTTATTATAAGGTATACTAATGCTTTATATTCAACACCTGCCGAATTTGCACCCAGGTATGACGAATTTCGTGATATGTTTAGTCTTGGGCAAATTCGCAGTAAAGAGTGGGTGATAGAAAAGCTTATTGATTTATACCCTCTATGCGAAGATAAAACATTTCTTATAGCAGGTGCTTGGTATGGCACCTTAGGAATGTTAATACACGCTCAATTTCCTGGCGTTAAAGTGAATATGTTAGATATAGATCCACGTTGTGAAAGATTTATTAATAACATGATTTATAACATGCAGGACATAAGATGCATAACAGCGGACATGTATAAATATGATTATAATGAAGATATTATAGTTAATACAAGCTGCGAGCATATTGCAGACATTTGTGGATGGATATCATTAATCCCTGAAAATAAATTATTAATTTTACAATCAAATAATTATGATAGTGGAAATGGGCACATTAATTGTGTTCATAGCGAGGAAGAGTTTATAGAACAAACAGGCCTTACGAATATATTATATTCAGGCAAATTAATAATGCCCATGTATACAAGATATATGGTGATAGGAAAGATATGAGTAACCAGAAATATACAGAGTATTTAGAAAATGTAAGGGAAGAGATAAACGAAGTTAGTCCTAGTTTCTGTGTAGCAAAATGGAAGCAAGTAACAATGCACCTTCAGAATGGCCACACACATAGCTGCCACCACCCATCTACACATTTTATTCCCTTATCTGAAATTAAACGTAACCCCACTGCCTTACATAATACAGAGTATAAAAAACAACAGCGAAAGTTAATGTTGAGCGGTATTCGACCTCCAGAATGTGATTATTGCTGGAGAGTAGAAGATCAGGGAAATATCAGTGACAGGACTGTAAAAAGTTCGGATAGTTGGGCATTACCTCATATTAAGGACATAACATCTAAATCATGGGATGATAACGTAGATCCTAGCTATGTCGAAGTAAGCTTCAGTAATGTATGTAATTTCAAATGTAGTTATTGTGGTCCACATGCTAGTAGTCAATGGTTAGATGAATTAGAAAAATACGGGGCGTACCCGACTAGCGGCCGATTTAATAACCTGGATTGGCCGCGTTCACAAAACATGATTCCTATCCCGAGCAGAGATGAAAATCCTTACGTGGATGCATTCTGGGAATGGTGGCCCAGGATGTACAACTCGTTAGAGCATTTCAGAATAACCGGTGGGGAACCTTTGTTAAGCAAGAATACATTCAGAGTACTAGACTATATTATTGAAAATCCGAACCCAGTATTGGATCTTAGTATCAATTCTAATCTTTGTCCACCTGCTGCATTGCTTGACGCATTTATAGAAAAAATTAAAATCATCATAAACGAAGGAAAAGTAAAGCAATTAAAAATATTTACTAGTGCAGAAGCCGCAGGCAAGCAGGCAGAATATATTCGTTTTGGAATGGATTATGCGCTTTGGTTAAGAAATATATATAGGTTGTTAGAGGAGATCCCGGGACTTAATATCACAGTAATGAGTACGTACAATGCTCTTAGTGTGGTGGGGTATAAAGATTTTCTTAAAGACATATACGAAATAAAGAAGGCCTTCCCGTCTAAGAGTGCATGGCTTACCGCACAAACACGTTTATTGCTCGATATCCCTTATCTACGATATCCCCCTCATCAGAGCATATTTATTATGCCGACCGAATTTTTCCATCATCTCGACGATCAACTCGAGTTTATAAATAAAAATCAAGAATACGAAAACGGTATAAATTACGGATTTGGGAAGTTCGAAGCAGAAAAGATGAAACGCATCAGAGATTTAATATATAGTAATACAGAGAACGCAGAAGTAAATAAATACCGCCAAGACTTTATTAAATTTGTCGATGAACACGACAGTCGTCGTAACACAAATTTTTTGAAAACATTCGCTGGCCTAGAAGAGTTCTATAAGTCGATAAAAGGGACAATTTAAATGCAGACACAAGAGAATAAGATATATAATAATTTGGTTCCTGGATGGCTCGGCACAGGGGACCAGGATGCAATTTCGACCATAGCCAGTTTAGTTCATGCAGGCGGTATTATCGTTGAGGTGGGTTCTATGCACGGTAAATCGGCATGTTGTATGGCGTCAGCGGCACCCGATGCAACAATATATTGTTACGATTACTGGCCGGGAAACGATATAAAAGCGTCAGATAATATTATCAGATCAAACACACTCGATACTTTCAAATTATTTACTAAGGTATACCAAAATATTGTGCCAAATATAGTCGACAATAACTTAGATTATCGCTGGGAGGGCCACGACATAGATCTATTCTTCATCGATGCTGCACATACAAATCCAACCGATTGGCAAACAATAATGTATTGGTTACCTAAGATTAAGCACGGCGGAATAATATGCGGGCACGATTATTATACTGCCGAGAATAGTAATACCATACATTACCCCGATGTAAATATAAATATAGATCGGCTAAGTATTATGATTGGGAAATCGGTGACACTGCACAAAAATAGTTGTGTCTGGAGTTTTACACTCTGATGAAAATCGCAATCTTAATATCGGGAGAATATAGAAAATTTGATATAACAAGAAAAACAATGACGTTTCTAGACAATTCGGATGCCGACATTTATATTTGTACATGGGACAAGACTGTATACTCTAATAATAAAATTAATTTTTTACAAGAACACGATGTTAATAAAGAAATTATCTTAAAAGACTTAGGAAAATATGCAAATATAAGGATCGATAATCACAATTATATAAAAGAAACGAAGTATAACTGCAAAATGATCGATCGGTGGCTGACTGGATTTGAAATGATTAAAAATAGCGGTATCGAGTACAATTATGTATTGGTTTTGAGGACTGATTTATTTTTTCAATTTATATCACCACCTGACTTAAAATCTTTAGAAAAATATGATAATGGTATAGGTTTTGCATGGGCAACGTCGCTACATATTAATAAATTAGGGGATATACTTTTTATTTCATCATATAATAATATGTCTAAATTATTTGATTCGCTAAATATAGATATATGGTTAACCGATAAGGAATATGATTGGCATATATGGTGGTACAAATTTGTATATAATCTCTTTCCAAATATAATTAACTCCTCTGAGTTTGATAATTTAACATTCTGCAGATATTGGGCGACATCTGACCACACGTTTAGTGAGGTGCACAATATTTACCACGACTGGCGCGATTTAAGATTACTATATGAGATCGATCTAATAGGTACCAAATGGCTCGATGACGGCAGCATATGGCCTGCAGAAGTTATTAGTAATGCTAATACTAAATGGGATTGCGGATATTTTAACAAATACATATGATAAAACTAATAATATTTGACCTCGACGGCGTACTCGTCGATACCGAATGTATTCACCGAGAGTGTCTTATTCGTGCAGTATCATCTATAACAGGTATGGACGAAGATATGTTTGTTCATCTTATAGACCGGGGCGGAAAAACAACTAAACATAAACTAAGTATATTAAAACAGAACTTCGGATTAACTGATCTACAATTATCTCTGATCGACGACAGTAAGCAAAAAAATGTGATCGAGCATTTCTATCAACCACTTAAAACACTTCCCGATCAGGATAATATATTTCGTACGCTAAAAAATGACTACAAACTTGCTATAGCAAGCAACTCCAGACAAGAAAATGTAACACTTTTGTTAAGTATACTCGGTATAACTTCCTATTTTTCAAATATTCTTTCAAACAGCGATGTAATAAATCACAAGCCGGATCCTGAAATATTTCTTACTGTTATGAGTAGGGAAAATGTAACTCCCTCCGAAACACTAATATTAGAAGACTCTTGTTCAGGTAAATATGCAGCTATAGCATCGGGTGCATATCTATTTCCTGTTAACGATATGTCCGATGTTACACTAAGGAATATTCAAGATGTCATCATCAAAATTAACACCAATAATAGTAGTACCGATGGCGGGGATGGGGACAAGATTTAGTAATGCAGGTTATATCAACATAAAACCACTGATTCCTATCTTCGGGAAACCCATGATAGAGCACGTAATAAAGAGCGTGGGCATCGACGGAAAATGGGTCTTTATTGTGCAAAAAACACACAGGGAAGACTATAATCTGGACGAGATATTAAACGCAATATGTCCTGGGTGTACAATTATTGATACTGGGGGCGGAGTCACAGAAGGTGCGGCATGTTCAGTCCTTCTTGCTGAATCTCATATCGACAATAGCAACCCTCTTATTGTCATTAATTCAGATAATATAATAGGATGGAAATCAAATATTGTATTTGATAAATTTATGAATAGCGATGCAGATGGTCTTATATTATGTTTCAAAGATACTGACCCCAAGTGGAGTTTTGCACGTATAGGAAATAACGGCTATGTTACAGATGTTGCCGAAAAAGATCCGATATCAGACAACGCAACTGCCGGAATGTATATTTGGAAACGAGGGGAAGACTTTGTATCTGCTGCTAAATCTATGATATTAAAGAATATCAGAGTAAATAACGAATTCTATCTATGCCCGACATATAATGAAAATATATCGGCAGGTCAGAAAATATCTATTTCTACAGTAGATAGCATGGATGGCGTGGGAACTCCCGAAGATTTAGAGGAATATATCAGACATCATAAATTTTGAAATCGTCACAACAAATTCCCAAAGGTGTTAGTTCTTTGTCACGAATTTTACCGATAACCTCGCTGTTGTTGGGCATTACCATTATCCCGTCATGTGTTCTTATGCCAGCCCTTGCCCACTTGATACCTTTTGATGTGAATACAAAATCGTCCCTGTCGTGCCAAAATACATGTACTCTTGGGTTATTATACAGACTGATATAGCCTCTTAAATCTTTAGCGTGAGACCATATCTGGGGACGTTCCATAAACGATAAAGTAATCTCTTCTTTTGGAAAATCGTGACCCAGATACCAAACATTGCCGAGTAACCATACATCTATTTCGACATTGTATCCTGCCGCAATTGCTTCCTCTATATATGCAGATGTATTTTCTCGTAGTTCGTCTCTGCCTCTATAATTGCCGCGATGTGCTATCTTAATCATCACAAACCTCGTCCATCTTGCGGCCGGCCCACTGATATATTTCACCGATGAGCTCGCTTGCCTTCATTGCCATGGCCGAGTGTTCTTCATCTAATCCTGGATGATCAGTAAATGCGCTATCTATATGATTACATAGCATATGTGCTCGATCCATTATTTCAAAATAGAACCATTTGTCCGGCACAACATCTTTATCGAAATTTTCACTGCGTAATAGGTCCATTAAGTATATCCCAAATTTTATATAATATATTCATGCTAACGTCGTCCGGGTGTGCATCCTTAGTCAGAGGACGGTCCGGATCCCATAGGTTATACTTATTTCTAATATACCTACCTTCCGTATGATGAAACTTTATCATATCTTCGCGAGGAATAGTTTTTAAATATTCTCGCTCTTTAGAAGCATCCGGATTTAGTAGAAACATGTCTGCTACATAATCACGCGCTATGAAATCTTCAGACAAATATATTTGTTTCATCTTCTCATCCTTGCTATTTCTATCATTTCGTCTTTACTAAAAACCGGCACAGCATTTGATTTAGCCATTTGCGAAATACCTAAGATATTCGATCCCGTATACGTTGGCGTCGGTTTAAGCGTCCCGGAACCGGTTCCGGGGGTCGTACGCGATAAGTGTTTTTTATTTTCGGTGGGACGTATGTAGGGAGTAGTAGAACACGACTCTGTGCCCATAACCGTCTTCGTCTTAGTCGACCCCGAAGTCGTTTTGGTAACGGCCGTCTTATAGACTTCATCCATTCGAGTTTCCTTCTTCGTTTTTTTGCCGCGCCCATAAACCCATTCCATATATTGTTCGAATGTTTCCTTAGGAAGATGCATTTCTCTTAACCGTATATTTCTTTCACGCCACCCACGCTCGAATTCTTCCTGCTTCGACTTAGTTATTTTCTCACTACGTTTCTTTGTTGAAGTGGTAGATAGCCATGGACCTACAAGACTCATAACCTATACTTCTTTAATAGATCTGAAGCAATGCTAATATCGTCCACATCGTCGTCTAGCAGCGCCGACTTCACATCTAGTTCTGCACTATATTGCGCCATTATATCATTAGCATATTCGATGTCGTCATTACTCATTTTATTATACCAATCTTTCAACGTAGCTGCACTAATGGTTAACAGAAAATCCAGATTGCTTCTATCATAATCATTCATAATCTTTCCATTCGTCGAAGTCGTCGTAATTAATATTGGTCTCTTCGAAATCTTCTTTATAATATGTGATGAATTTATCTATCTCGTCTCTTAATTCCTTAAGTTCGAGTTTAGTCACATAAAGTCTGTTATCATTTCTATTAAGTATGATAACAGGTAGATTACTACTAATCCATTTTACATGAGTTAATTTAGTCACATTATTTCTTCTTTATCATTTCAAACATTTTCAGCAATGCTTCGGCATTACCCTTTGCATCATCTACTGGATGATGTGTATGCTTTGTTTGACGTAGGTGTTTGAATGTCTTATGCACGTCACCGGTTATGCCTTTATAGAAAGAACCTATGTGTGCAGATGACCATCCGAATGGGTTACGACCTAATTGCTGCCAGAAATAATAATTTAAAAATTGAGAATCATATCCTGGATTATCAGACCACATTATTGGGCGACCCTCTATATTTTTATTGAGCCAAATTTCAAAATTTTGCATTGCATCGCGTGGTTCGGGGAATTTCAAAGTTTCCTCACGAGAAAACCCGCTAATAGCAAGTGCTTCGGGTATATAGATTTCTGAGATAGGTCTTAACTGAGCATAGAAAGTCCGTTGAAGCCCAGCTTCAACAATCACGGCGCCAAAACAAATGAGTGAATGCATTCCCGGACAGGGGCCGTCTGATTCACAGTCGATAGATATATTTCTTGAATTTTTCATTGTTTTATCCTTTGTATTATTGTATAATATTTTAACAATAAGGTCAACCGATGTTTAATAATAGCAAATATACATTATGGTATAATAAATTAATTCTACGCGCTAAGAATAGACAATTAGCGTGTTATGCAGAAAATCATCATATTATTCCTAAATCGTTAGGCGGCGATAATACACCCAACAATATGGTTCGATTGACTGCAAGGGAACATTTTATATGCCATTATTTATTAACTAAAATGGTAGACGGTATGGCTAAAAAGAAAATGTTCAATGCGTTAAATAAGATGACTCAAAGCAAATATAGACAACATAGACATAAACTAACATCGAGACAGTTTGAGTATTTACGAAAGGGTTTATCAGAATATAACACAGGTGCCTATAATCCTATGTTTGGAAAAACACATTCCGACAAAGTTAAATTACTCTTAAGTAAATTACATACTGGTAAAGAAATTTCTGAATGGCAAATTTCTAGAATTAAGGAGTCTAATACTGGATCCAATAATTTCTTTTATGGGAAGAAACATACAACGGAAACAAAAGATGATATGAAAGCGGCATGGAAAAATAGACCCGAAATTACTTGCCCGCACTGCGGATTAACAAGTAAAAATATCGGAAATATGAATAGATGGCACTTTGATAATTGTAAAGAGAAAGTTTAAGGTGTTACAGTTCCATTTTCCAAAGTTTGGATAGGAATATAAGGTAGTATTAAGTGTTGTAAATCTATTTGCGATCTTGGGAAAGGCATTAGAATGACATCTCTAATTGTAGTAGCTGCACCATACCTTACCATAAAACTTGCAAGCCCGAGTGTTGTATCTTTATCAAACATCGTATAGATTATATTACCTAACCCGTTGTTTATTACTTGGAAATAATATACAGTAGGGCCGCCATAATCGCCATACGGAATAATTGTTTTGTAGTTGATAGCATTAACAACTGCTGCCACATTAGCATTTAACGCTATGGTATTTTGATTTGTTGATACTGCTAAATTTGGATAAGGGTATTGCATCTATTATTTATCAGCCAATTTTAGTTAGGAGATTCTTTTTAATTTCGACCAGAAAATTATCTATACCTACGCCTATATTAGCTAACAGAGATATTACTAATATTAGTGGTATTGAAAGAAAAAGGTTTCCTGAAAATATGAATATAATAAGAAAAAAGAAAATACCGACAACGTTAATTCCTATTTTCGTATTTGTTGCTGCACTCCTATACTTGATAAGTTCAGAGATAGGCAACGTCTTTAGTTGTTCTATGTTTCTTTTTTCTGCGTCGCTCATACTTCTTTTTCCACGCTATTGGTTAGCAATGCCCACACCAATAAAGGAAGCCATATAATGACCGTCCAACCCAATAATAAGTTAAGCCAGAAGCACGCTTTCCTGCGTACCAAGTGTCTCTGCCTTGCGACAATTGCAGGAATGAACATAACAAAGACTACGAAAATAAATGCTAATAATTCAAACATCTTAAGAACTCACATCAATATATGTACGAGAAATTTCCTTATCTTCTAACTTCAATATGATAGTCTGAATATTAGGATCGCGCACTTCTGCCGAAACTACTTCTATACTGAGATTCCTTAGAACATTTTCTATGATGCGTTCTACATCGCTTTTTATTAACATCATTTTCCTTTAGTTATTTAAATTGAAGTATAGTTTAAATGCTAATGCATCTTCTCTTGTCTCGAAGCGTAGTGTAAGAGGATGTGTACTACCCGCTCCATAGAACTGCCAATTTTGTCTGCCTATATTCTTGTTTAACCATATTCGGTATTTATTGTCGTGATGTTCGAAAAATACACCACCTTCATTACATGAAATAAAGTATTCATCTGACATCCAATTATTTACCATACGCTAGTCTATATACAATAGCATCGGCTTCATCTTGAAATATAATAAAGAATCTTGGCCCACGATCAGGTTTTCCTAATCCTTCTTTATTCTCCCTTATCTCCCAGCCATGCCCGCCTATCTTATTATGTATCCAATAAGTTCGTTCACCTATATTTTTCGAACACCATTTTTCTGCACCATGAATGTCCCACTCGATATCAAATCTAATCATCCCCAAAATCCTAATATGAATATAATTGCGTCTGCCTCATCTTCAAACTCAATATGATCAGGACATATTCCATCCCTATAATTATCCATCAAGTTATCTAATACAACCATATCAAATTTATCTTTACAAAAAACTGTAACCTTATCAAAAAATTCCAATGACATGAATAAATCATACGGCTTCCACTCTTTAAATAGACTGAATTTAACAATTACCATATTTCGAGATTTGATCTACATAAATCATTTAAATATTGTACAGTATTTAATAAAGAATGTCAATAGGTATTGTACGATAAATAGTCGATGAGAATACAAGAATTAGTCGAAGCACTCAAACCTAGTCAATATAGAAAATATGTGAAAGGATGGGATAAGTCTAAGTATAACGATATCTTTGATGGAAAGTATCGTATAGAATTACCTACTCCGGAAGATAATACATCTGCCCAACCAGATCCGTATGTCGAAAGAGCTATAAAAGCTGCTGGCTACGAAATATCAGATTACAAAGCAGGATTGGCAAAGAAAGATAATAGACAAATACGAATAGGTAAAATTCTGACTGATCCAAATATAATAAAGCGTTTTACCAATGATCCTGCTAGGGCCGGCTCTAATCTTAGCAATAAATCTAAAATTATTATAAGTCGCCACCCGTATGATGTTGCAGGTATGAGTACCGATCGAGGCTGGTCGTCGTGCATGAATCTCGAAACTGGTTCCAATAAAAAGTATATAGCAGCAGATGTTAAAGAAGGCACAATTATAGCATACCTTGTCGGTCCCGGCGACAATAATATCAGTAAACCCGTAGCGCGAGTATTAATAAAACCCTTCATTAATAAAAATAGTGGTGACGTAGCATTAGGTGTAAGTAATACAGTATACGGTAATCCTCCTCCCTGGTTTGCACAGACAGTAAATAATTGGGCTGACAAAATAAATTCATCTAAGAAATTAGCAGGTATATTTGTTGTTCCGTCTAACTTATATAATGACGATGATGAAATTGTTAAAATGGTCGGAGACATAGATCCTCAAGAAATAGCAGAAGAAATACAATTAAGCAACATTAATAAAATAACCAGTATGATACATGAAGGTTATGTAACTACTGAAGTACTATTAAGATGCGCCAACTTTAGTATTCATAAAATAGCTGACATTGCATTTGCCGTCGGCGCAGCTGACGATAAAGACTTGTTGAATGAACAAGTACAGATAGCCTGGTGTAATAGAAGTGACAATAATGCATCGGAAGTAATTTCGAAATTCCTTGATAACAACTGGACCATTGAAATAAGTGAAAAAGCAATTCTTATAGCTATATCTCATGACTACAATACATTGAGAGAATTACGCAGGCACTCATATACATTAACTGAAGAAATGGTTAAACTTGGAAAAGAATCTCTCCTTAAATACTATTATTCAGACGACATGGGTATAGGTGAACTATGTTATCTAATAGAGGGATTCTACGGTGCCAGATTACAGATACCGAAGGATGTTTTGAACGAAATTGCAGACCAAGGAGAAGCTGCCGTCTATTACGGAAACACATATAAGAAACGATTCGAAGCTGGTGAACATGCTATGTCAAGAGATTTACGACCGGATAAGCATGAAGAAATATCTCAGTTAGGCAGATATGCTGTAATGATATATGCCTTAGATAGATCTCAGCCAGAAGAAATACTTAATACATTAAAACAGAGTGATTTATTATGGCACGAATATACCCATAAAGCTTCACAGTATGACAAACAGGATAAAAGACGCGCCGATATAAAGCAGAACAAGTATAAGGTAATATTCGAATATGTGAGAAATGGCGAAGATAAATCTTATACTACTGAAGTCGAAAGTGATAATGAAACTAATGCAAAGAGCAGAGGCACAATGCTATTTCAACATGCTATCCCGTCGCCTTACTTGATTAAAAATATTATGGTCGAATATCTACCTGAAAATTAAATATCGAGTTAGGCCCGGTGTACCTGGCGCGAAGCGCAGTTAAGCGCAAATTTTTCGCCTTGGTTCTATGCGTTTATAACTACATCCATTTTAACTTAAATGCAACCGCATCCTCATCTTTCAGAAATACTCCAGTACGTCTATCACCAATAGTACTCCAATCACATTTAGTATTCTTCGTTAACCATTCCTCGACTCCGTCGGGTATTTTACAATCTACCACACTGTAATTGTTTCTGTCTACAGGCGGGAAGGCAACATATACCATACCCTCACTAAATTTTCTCATAGACATCATAGTTAGATTCCTTGCTTTCAATTTAACATATTTAAAATCTTCCAAGATAGTAGATGGCAATATTCCTGATTCGCCATGCCTATTTTTTACCAAATTAACAGTATAATCACTTTCTAACCAAGCCCTATCGGCAATATTCATAGTATAGTTATGGTAGATAATTCCGTTACCACCACTATTCCTGACATTATTTTCGACCCAGTACCTACAACCCCATTTATGGTCACTATGCAATTCGTAATATACGTTATACATCTATAATCCAAACTTTAATCTAAATGCTATAGCGTCATCTTCCCTTGCAAAATATAGAACCTGGTCATCATGCAATTCAAATTTCATACACCAAACATTAATTTAAAAACTAATCTATCTTCCTCATAATCAAAATAAACAAACAAAGGCATATCTTCAAATTCGATATTTCCTATGTATATAGTAATCGGCATCGACCATTCATAATCTTCTCCACGCTCTAAATCGTGATCTGCAAACCATTTAAGCATTCGAAGATATTCATGGGACATAGACGATGCCGAGCAACACCTTCTCATAGCATCGGTGTAAGGCACTACATACTTCCATTTACGCATTATTTTCCAAACTTTAACCTAAAGAATACCTGCTGCTCTTTATCTAACATTACACCTACCATTACTCTTTTACCGCTTACTCGCCACGAAGCATAGTTTATTTGTATTTCGGTAACATTATCTACTACCCAGTCTTCCAACTCTTTATCGAGTCGGTCGTCCTGATCCCGATGCCTACTTGAAAAGCTAACATAACTCATAATTCAAACTTTAATTTAAATGCTACTGCATCTACCTTATTAGAGAAGGTAATAAAATTTCTACCTTGACAATTATTCCATCGCCAGTTGCCTTTACCTACATTATCGTTTAACCACATATACCATATAAAGTATAAAGGTGGCTGAACATATTCGGGTTCCTCTATATAAACCCACCCTATACTCATAATTCAAACTTTAACCTAAACATAATAGCCACTGCATCATCCTTGAAGTGAATACCTTCCCCTACCAAGTCTCCTCTCTTCCACCACCATTCATACCCTTCTGGCCCAGCATTACTGTTTAACCACTCAACATACTCTCCATACAGTTTTTTACTATACTTCCAGTCCATAGTGATAGAACGCTGCCGCGTTTTATTCTTGAAGAGTCCTACGTAAGTCATTCTATGAATTCATGAAACTTGAGTTTAAAAGCTATTGCATCCTGCTCGTCCCAGAACACTATACTATCGATTAAACTGTACCATTGCCAGTTCTTTGTACAATTTGAATCCAACCAGGCACGCATTATCTTATAGTAAGTAATATCAGTACGTTGTCTAACATAGAACTTATATAAAGTCTTTGTTATAGGTACATTGGCTGAACCATATAGGATCGGGGACATCATGCAGTACAGTATACACTCTTCAGCTGAGTAGTTCAAGAGTTCATATAGTAGTGTAGGTAGGGCCTACCTTTGCATCATAGAAAAATTTCTGTAAAAATTTTCTAAGGTATGGAAAAATAGACCGACCAAAGTTTAGAATCTGGGGTCATGGTTAGATAGGTAGCAGAACCCGGGTCCTATAGAGATTAGATAGTAGAACCCATCACTATAGTCAGATAGATAGTAAAATCGGGACCTATAGAGATTAGATAGAAAAATCGGACCTATAGAGATTAGATAGAAAAATCGGGACCTATAGAGATTAGATAGAAAAATGGTCCCGCGGCATGCCGCTGTTGTAAAAAAACAACAGTCTCGCGCATTTATAGTGCTGACCGCGCAAATATAACGAGACTTTACTTTGTTAATGTTGTAACAGTTTACATTAGCTGCTACAACAGTTACACGTTGTTACTTTTGCTTTAATGCCTCGTTGACTAGTTCCTCTTGCAAGTCGTCGCTAACGCGGCCGCTAGTGTGTGCAAGCCCACACTCACGCGCTATGCGTTCCACGTTATCCCACATAACACTTGCACAGTTGTAATGCGCGAGCTGCTGTATTGCATTACGCATACATGCGCGTTGTTGTTGCATTGCGTTAAGCATAAAACCCCTTTTTGTTGCTAAGTGTTTATTATACTGCAAATACTTTGCGCTGTGTGTTGTATTTGTGCAACAAAGCAAAAATATATCGTGTGTGCAAAAATGTGCGCTGCCATGGGCGGGCGAGACAATGCGTGTTATGCAGCCTCGCCCGCTGCATAGCAAACCCAATACTGCATAGCGCGGCTACTGTGTGCTGCGCTGCTTGTTGCTATAGCGCAACACTGTACACTAGCACAGTGTTGCGTGTACGCTACACTACTTAGTTAGTAGCTGCTTACGTGCTGTCACGCTTACTATGTTGCTTAATGCAATAGTGCGTACTGCGACGTTGTGCGTTATGTTATGTGTAACATTGTGTACAGTGTCGCTAGGCTGCAACAGTGCTTTAGCTGCGCTTGCAGTAAGGTATTGTGCAATGTGTTGTTTGCTTACAATAGCATTATTGTGCATATACACGCTGTTTGCGTTGTTGTATATTGCATACAAATAAAACTTGTCGCTGTGCTGTGCGTGTTGCACAATGCTGTACACTGCGGTATGTACAAAGTAGTTTTGCTGCGCTGTAAACGCTGCTATTGCTGCTGCATTATTGTTGCTGTACTTCGCCGCGCTGCGCTTTACTTTGTTAGCATATACGCTTGTATGGGCGTTAATGTTGCTGCAAAGTATTACGTTCGCGCTAGTTACTTTTTGTATGTTTTGTGCTTTGTGCGCGGCTGCTGTTTGGACTGCTGTTACATACAGTATTTGTGCAAACGTAACGCTCGCGTTAGCAAGTAGCTGCTGCACTTGTGCAACAGTTAGGGTGTTGTTGTTTGCGTGCAACAGTGTTGCAGCTTGCGCTTGCGCTAATGTAAGTTGTTTTTGCATAGTGTACTTTTGCTTTACTAGTTGCTGCATAATGTTGTGCAGTGCTTGTATTATAGCGCATTTTTTATGTTTCGTGTGTTGTATTTGTGCAACAATGCAAATATATATCGTGTGTGCTAAGTTTAGTTGCGTATGTGTTAGCGAGGTTAAGTTTTTGCTGTATCGCGTTAGTGCTAATTTTAGATTAAAGATGCAGTAGCGAGGTTAAGTTTTTGCTGTATCGCGTTAGTGCTAATTTTAGATTAAAAATGCAGTAGCGAGACTTTACTAACTAAAACATAATCTCGCTAAACATTGCTTTTTATAAAAAAACAAAGTAGCAAAAAACATAATCTCGCTAACGCAGAAAAACCTATATGTAGGATTATTTTAGCGAGCGCGACTGAGTTGACAGGTAGGGTTGTTCTGCAATACAATGCATACATGAAGACGCTAAACACAACTTTGCATAGCAACGTGGCAAGCCTCGGGGGTAAAATATGTGCGTGCCAAAATTGCAAACGCGACAAAGCAATGCATGTATCTCGCTTTTCCGGCGCAGTGGGTTTAATTGCAAACGCGACAAAGCAATTGTAACAAAATGTTACAATTGCAACAGTGTGTAACAAAGTACACACTGTTGTTTAAATGCTACAAACTTTGTAACAGTTGTAACACATACGCTTCGTAAGCTGTATCTGTGTTAGCAATAGTTGCAAATGCAACATTGTTGCTATCGTACAACACAATTGCGTCTTGTGCGCTGTCAAACACATAATCAGCGTAATGCTTGTCGTCAACGTCAACGTCGCCTTGCTCTTGCTCGCCAATAAACAACATCGTGTGTTTGTTGTAACTGTACTGCACGCCCATGTCAACGTCTTGCACTGTAAGCCCGCTGTTTGTTTTGTAAGCTGCGTTAAACATAATGCTTCCTTTGTGTTGCTAAGTGTTTATTATACTGCACAAAGCATTTCATTGCAAGCTTTATTTTGTAACAGTGTCACACTGTTCAAAATCCTCCGCATCAAACACTTCCATGTCCAGTGTCATGCAAGCTTCCAGCAAGCGTACTTCGCCAGTTGCTTTACACTGTATTGTGTACGTTGTCAAGCTATTGCCTTCGTACGCACCAGCATCAGCTGTATCCAGTACAATGTAATCATCGTTTTCCATTTGCTGCTCCTGTTTGCTGCTAAGTGTTTATTATACTGCAACAAAACATTTCAAGCAAGCACTGTTACATCTATTTACATATGCAATGCCTACCACCTACCAATCTTAGCATCTCAAGGAGGAGAACGTGGTGCTTACCTTCCTTAGTAATGTCTGGCACCTACCAATCTTAGCATCTCAAGGAGGAGAACGCGATAGGTTCTCAATTCTGTCGCCTATTTAGGATTTCCGCCTAGGATTTCCGCCTATAATTCCAAATCCATCTTTAACTTTTATCTACCTGTTTTCTGTGCGGAGATTGGTCTCGGTGACCAACCTAGGAACCTTAGACTAGATAGGGCGGCTACTTCTTCAGGGACTTCTTTAGCTCGTGTAGCGCAGCGGCTGCTCCTAGCCCTACTACAACCTTGCTGGCAGTGCTCTCTGGATCTGCGTGAGCTGCCCACTTGAGCCAGCGGTATACACCCCACAGGACAAGGACTGCTGCAAGGGGAGGGAACAGGCAGATTGCACCATAGATAAGCAATATCTTGAAAACAATGTGCAAGGAGTACCACTTGTCAACTGTAGGGCGGATGTTCTTCATGCCCCAGTCCTCTGCTTTGTCCCAATTGTCCGGTTGCTTGTCCATAGTGTTCCTTTGCTGATGCAGTCAGTATAACAGGGATTGAGTGTTAAGTCAACCCCTGTTACAATTGTGTTAGGCGTAGTATGCCGAGTAGTCCTCTTCCACCTTCTGACCCATTGCTTCGAGATCGGCCTTCGCTTGGTTGAGCATACGGGACTTGGCAATGAGTTTTGCACCGCGCAGTTCGCCATCACATGTCAGGCACTCCGGGCTAAGGCAAGTGAGCAGGCGGTTGGCCAAGTTCTTCTTGTCCTCGGCGGACAGATTCTTGATATCAAGTGCGGGTGCTGTGGGTTCCCAAAACTTGGCGACACGGTTCTCCTGGTCGATAAACTTTTTAAGTGACATTTGCTTTCCTTTGTTTGTTGCGATGTGTTTATTATAGCGCAACTGGAAGTGACTGTCAACTACAATAGTAAAATTAACAGGCAAAGTATTCCTAGTATAGGGTGGCCGTCTACCAGGAGTACGATGCCAGCGAGTAGGAATATGAGGCCAACTAGTGACATACTAGCGAGCCAAACATCCTGTGAACTTGTAGGTCTCGATAAAGCGTCCGGAAGCATCCTGGACATACATACGCGAGTAAGTTGCGTCTGTGCCGTAGGGGCAGATAGGCTGCTGCTGTGGGGGTTGGGCTGGGACAACTACCACCTGTGCAGGCTCGCTAGGGCGGGTCGCGCCGTAGACAATTGCACCTGTGATCAAAGCTGGCACGAACCAACCAATCCCGCCGGGTCCACCCCTGTAGTTGGATGCTGGCCAGTGTCCAGGGCGGTGTTCGTTGTTGTGTTGTGCCTGAGCAGCGCCTACCAGGGCCAGTGCTGCTGCAAATGCGATTAGTGTCTTCTTCATGTCAAACTCCTTTGTACATGTATTTATAATAGCACAAAGGAGTGCAGTTGTCAAGCTGTTATTTTGCAACAATGCGTAACAACTTAAATGTATTTAAGCTGTTTAGTTCCTCGTGGAATGCTGCTGTTGCTTCTGCAAGCGTACATGGGCGCGTAATGCTTGTATGCGTACGGCCCTTATACTTGTAATAAATTACATAAACTTGACGATCCATACAATTCCTTTTTGCTGCTATGCAGTTATTATAACGCAAAATGAAACTAAATGCAAGCACTATTTGCTAATGCTTGCATTTATATCGGGCGGCTTTTAGCAATAGTAGTTAACTTGCTGCGCGACAGGGTTGTCGTTTTTACGCAACAGTTTTGCAATGCTTGTGCTGTTGCACTCTCGTGTGCAATAAGCTTTGTCAAACTTTGCTTGCTCGGCAACAATTTGTGCAAGCTTTGCAGTTGTAAGCTTTTTGTCGCAAGTAATAACTGCGTGCGCTGTGCGCTGCGACACGGTAAGTTTGGGCTGTGCAAAGCTAAACACTATAAAAAGTGCTTGCTTGTTGCTTTGCATACTAACGCTGTAGTACAGTGTGTTTGCGTTTTGCATTTTGTGCGCTTTGTTTGTTGCTATGCAATTATTATACTGCAAAGTGAAACAAAGCGCAAGCTTTATTTTAGCTATTTTGCTGCTGCACAAACTGCATCATCTCGTCGTACAAGTTCTCATATGCAAGTTGCTCTTGTGCAGTGAGATCCTCAAAGCTGTTGCCCATGTGCTCTATTGTACGCAGCAATGTAACAGTATTGTGTTTTTGAGCGTAGTTTGCAATGACGTTAAGCATATAAGTCCTTTGTTGCTATGCAGTTATTATAACGCAAAATGAAAGCAAACGCAAGCACTGTTACATCTTTATAACCGTGTGTGGCAGTGTTAGGGGCGTGCTTAGAGGGCGAGACGTTAGGGCAACCTCGCTTGCAGGTTAGACTTCTCAGGAAGAACCTTTTTTGGAGAGCGAGATAGCCCTATCTACCAACCTCGCTTGCTAGTTACGACTTCTCAGGAAGAACCTTTTTTGGAGAGCGAGACAGGTAAGTAGGCACCAACTAACTCTTAAGTGTGTTAGTGCTTACTTCCCTATCGGCCCAGTATAATGACTATTAGTCTATAATCTTTGAATCAAGTTAGTCTGTTAGTTGATCAGAGTTGTGTAAGTTCGCGTTCTCCACCATAAGATACCATAAGAAGTCTGAGCGAGATATTAGTCTGAATCATCTAAGGATCGCCGGCGAATCACAGGACCTTAGAGTCTTTAACAGTAAGTCTCGCTGTTTAGAGTTTAACCTACAAGGCCTATACCTAAGATAGCGAGACTACATAGATGTTAATGACAAAAATCGTTGACAAGACCTGCGTCTTACCTTATAATTTCGTTATAAATGCGTGAGCAGCCAGTCCCTTGACTAACGCTTGGAACGTGCCTCGGTAGTGTCTGTACAACACAGGTTATTGCGTGCAACGTTGCCGAGACATACACAATTTAAGGCCATTGATCTTTAAAGAATCAACTAAAGTCTCGCTAAACGTAAGATAGAATCTATGGTTCATCTTAGCTATAAAGCGAGATGTTACTATGATCCTTTAGAGATCGACTAGCAAAGTCGATGTCTCGATGCTGACTTCTGAACCGGTTCAAGACAAAGAACGCGATGTTAGGCTAAAATGTCAAAGGTTAAGGGAAACGACGACAGACTTTAGACTTAGTCAGACGATGTCTCGTTCTCCGTCTTGAGGCCGGTTCAGATCCTTTACCGAGAACAAACATCTTAGGCATCAGGGATTACTATGCTTATGCGCGTATGTGTATGTATATACTCGCGCACATAACTCGCGTGTATAAAGCACGCACAAAGGCGAATCTGGTTCGGGGATTTGTCTGCAGGTTTTAGGCACGGAGATTAGACACAAAGGTCAATCTCGGTTGTTAGCCTGGACTATAAGCCTGATTTACGAGAGTGTGCAGTCAAAATAATAGGGGCTTAGGCCCCCGTGACTTGCCCCGCTTGCTTAGTCGTTTATAATAAGAGCAGTGCAGTATGCGAGCGCACTGTTAAGGCTAATGCTATTGCCTGTGGGCTTGTAACGCCAGCCATATGTATCCTCGCCGCTTGAGTCCATGTCTTTACTAGAAAAGACAAAGGCATAGCCGTCTATGCTTATGTACTCGCCGGGCGTGCCAATCTGCAGGTCGCTCGCATCCGCAACATAGGTTTTAGTTGCTGGGTTGTACTCAAACTGTTGTGACCGGAAGTTCATACTAGACTCCTTGTTGCGATGTATGTATTATACTGTCGCAACAAGGACCTGTCAACCTCAAAGGTCGTAGACTTCAATCTCGTATCCTTCGGCTTCACATTCAGCCACGAACGCTTCTAGCTCTGTGATATGCTGCTTGCCGTAGTTGACAGTCTTCTTCCCAATTGGGGTGTCGCACATATAGTCGTCTGCGGCAAACACTTCTTCTTCTTCATCCTTGCTGATCGACAGGGCCCATGCCTTATAGGCTTCGATTGGTGCTGGCGTAGCTAAGATCTCGTAAGTCACCTTAGTCGGAGTTTGGTAACAATCGAAGCTCACTCGCTGAGTGCTTTGTTTTCCCGTCTTGTTGACAGTGACTGTGCGCTCTGCGCTGATATGAATGTTCATTGACATAGTGGGTTCCTTAGTGTGCGATGTATGTATTATAGCGCAACTGAATTAGGATGTCAACCGTACTAGGGCAAACGCCACGTTTAAAGAACTTGCTGCAAGATTGGCCCATCCACCGAAGTTATTGCCGAGCTTGAAGCAGTAGACAGCAATGACACCGGAGATGAGAGCGCAGATTATGTTGATCATTGGTTACTCACATCCTTAATAGTTGTAGCTAACCCGTGTGCGGATTTGCAGACGACGCGAGCCCAGATGTTTGATGCTAACATAGCGGATTGCACAGCCGCAGCAGTCATGCTCATGACGGCAGTTGCTACCGCCTAGTGTGTCGCGCAATGCTTGTATGAGCTGCCTGATGTCTACCTTCGAGGGTGCGCGTGCATATTGCACATAGGCCCCGCCCTCATCGTAACCGCCTGGCTCCTCGGTAACTACCGCCGGTGTCATGTTGACAGAACCCAGGTACACATCCTTGTCCAGGTGCCGCCAGCCATCGGCATAACCGTGCGTTAAGCGTTTGTATGCGTGGACCTTTTCCATGGTAGACTCCTGTAAAGATATTATCATAAGCATCTGCATTGCTGCAACGCTTATGGAAGTACCCTTCACATCGCTTTTCCATTGTTCAACCACCGGCCCCGAAATGCGATACAACTAACCGGAGAATAACAAACAATGTCTTGTTTGCTTTGCTATGTGTTTATTATAGCGCATTGGAACAGTGCAGTCAAGCAATTTCTACGATTTTGAATTTGGGGCTGACATAGTGAGCCTGCATACGCTCGGCTTCTGCTTTGTCGCGGAACAGGATCATCGCAGGATCACTGTGTACGAGCACGGTAGGCTCCAGTGTGTACAGGTGGCCGTCTGTGCCTGCGATAAGCTTTGCGCGTTTGCTGACGAGTGCATACTTCATGTTAGACTCCTTGTTGCGATGTGTTTATTATAACGCAAATAGAACTGTGCGTCAACAACTATTTTGTTAGTCGAGTACTTTAAAGTCATCTAACGGGTAAATCAGGCTAAGGGTTCGACCGTTATCCCACTTAACGCTAATGTCCTGCTCGTTGTCAAAGATCTCGGCTATATGTGTGACAGTACCGCAGAGTCCACGAGGTAAATCTTCACCCGTCATCTCACCCAGTTCGACGCGAGCACCCACAGTTACTTTACTCGGAGTGTATTTAGGGAGGGTTGTTTTGATCATGCTGTACTCCTTGTTGCGATGTGCTATTATAACGCAAAGGAACAGTGCAGTCAAGCACTGTTACACTTAATACGCTTCTAATTCGTGTATGCAATAACGTGCGCCGAGCTGATGCAATGCAGCACGACAAGGTTCGGGCGAGATGCTCCAAAACGTGCTGTAAATCTCATCGCGTAAGTCTTGTGAGATCTCGTCTTCAAACAGTGCATAGATCTGATCAAAGCTGAGGCCTTTGCAAGCTTCTGCGAAGTCACGCATACTGTGTATATTACGTGCTACGTTTGCAAGTGATTTCATACGATACTCCTTTGTTGCTATGTATGTATTATAGCGCAAATGGAATTGTGAGTCAACATCTATTTGCCGGCCTCGCTATACATCTACCGGTCATAAGCTTAGGCATGGGCGAGATATTTAAGATGTAACAGAGTAGGAAAAGACTTGACGGAAGCTTCCTATGGGGACATAATACAGACATGCAGAAACACACTACTTCAAAAACAGTTTGCAACAAAATGCAAAAAGTAGTTGACAGAAAGTAATTTCTGCAGTATAATTAACACTTCGCAACAAAGGAGCCAGAAATGGACAAAGGAATCCGCCCCGCGTGCAACGCCAAGTTTTTGGAGTTGCTCCCCACCCGCGCTGACATCGGGAACACTGCGTTTCGCAAGAACGTGATGTTCTACGTGATGGAGGAGTTCGGCTGCACCAACCCTGCTGCTGCAACGCATTACAACCATGCATTCCAGGAGTGCAAGAAGGTGAACCCCGAGCTGGTCATTGGCCTGGGCCGTCCGGAAGGCAAGAACAACGGCGGTCGCAAGAAGAAGGCAGTTGTTGTTGCAGAAGCTGTGGCGCTGCTGTTGGGTTACACGCCCGAAGCTGCTGTGCTGCTTTCGGAAGGCATCAAGGAGAACACGTCAACGCAGACGGTCACTGTTAACCCGGCGGCAGACGACAGCAACGATGCAGGCGAAACTGCACCGGAGCAGACAGTGTTCACAGTGAAGAAGAAGGGTGACGACACTGTTGTTGGCACGTTTAGCTTCGCAGATGCCACTGCACTTGTGGCAAAGGCCAAAGCTGCTAAGAAGGCGGCACTGTACTTCGTGTAAGGGGTTAGGGGCTACGGCCCCTTTCCTTTTGACCGCAGTCCTGCAGTGTCAGGGCCATCTACCTACACACCGAGATTGACAAAGGGGAAAGCTTATGGATGCCTCGTGGATAATCATCATATGGGCCATTAGCGTGACCGCGACATATGTGCTAGGGTACATGGAGGGATGGAAGAAAGCCGCGTCACGTGCACTCTACCATATCCGGGAGATCCTGGTGGAACAGAACAAAGGATAGGTGCCTGTCAGCGACTCTACGCGCCGGCCAAGAAAGAGGCTACCTAGTTGTAGCATTAAAGGCACTTACCAAACAATAACTAGGATAGTGACTAATAACTCGTAGTCTACGATATATCCTAGGATTGTTAATCTCGCTTAGTGATCTGAGATCGCTCTTTATGCACTAACGCGATTCTTAAAATGAAAGATAGATAGGACGTTTTAGATCCGTACCTACCTTTCCCACTCTCCCGTGAAGCAGTGATATGCAGTATTCTAAATGACCGCATATATGCCAGGGACGTGCGCGACTCTATATTCAAACCACAGGCTTACGTAGATGCCCATCAGCGCCTGGGAGCAACCCACTGATCAAAGGCATACTGCTGTAGGTATATACTTAGCTCACGCTGTATGTAGATTCACCAAAAAATGGGTAATCTAAACAGCTACTTTACTGGAACACAAGCCACTCACTGCTCTCGATTGTGTAGTCGTATCCCGTGTCATCGGGGAGTACGGAGCCGTCTTCCTGTATGCCAGTTGCCAAGGCCCATGATGCCTTCTTACGTGCATCCTCTTCGTCGATGGCTTCTACTTCAATCACTTGAGTGTGGACTTCCGCTACCTTAACAAAGAACTTAGCCATCTGTTACTCCTGTGTGTAGTGTGCTATGAGTGTATTATAGTGCCTATAGGAGCAAAGGTCTATGCCTGTTTAGGCACATAGGCAGGAAATCTGTGCAGGAATCTGTCGCAAATTCCCAAATTAAAAGACCAAATCTGACCTCGTGATTTGTCTTTAAAACTTAGGGTGGCAAATGCGGCACGAGCACTCACATGCATGTCTATCTAACATGTTGTCCGTGCTCGGGGGTGCTTTAGCTGCTGCAGGGCTTGCGCGCCATGCAGCCTCACGCATAGTCATCTTGTTACTAAAGTAACACAGGCAAAGGCCACAGAACAAGCAGAACAAACCTATAACTACTTGCCCCGACACAAGTCCGTAGACAAACATCATAAAGAAGAGTGCAAACAGAAACTTGATCATGTTAGCCGATCAAGGAAATGATTGAGCGAGTCAACAGACTTCGCCCCATAAATTTTTGCGTAGTTGGCACTGTCTAGTGCAAACTCTATCGCAGCGGCAATTGCTTCTGCTTCGTAACGCGGGACACCTTCCAGCATCATGCTGTTTACAAGTGTCTCTATTTTGGGGTTAGGTTGTGTGCTCATGCATTAGTATAACAGGACATTAATGCCCTGTCTACCTTATTTACTTGTAGACGACTTGAACAGGAAGCCAGACAAGATCAAGATACCCCAGGCCTGCAGCCAAGTAATCTCAGACACACCTGCTACAGCACCAACCAAGCAACCATTCCACAGCGCCCACACAGGGATGGAGAACAGTAAGCCAGCTGCACAGATGACAGCTCCGAAGAGTAGTACACCGCCGATGACAAGAATAAAGTTTTGCATATTTTTCCTAAAATAGTATTATACTACCTTGTTAAGGTAATGTCAACGAAAACGATTGAAAGGGCGGGGAGCCGCTTTGATACGCAGGTAGGTAATACCGCCGTAGCGTAAGCCTTCAGGGCTTATGGTAGTAGTGACGCGGTTGGTGTAGCCCAGCTTCTTGAATTCCTTCTGGACTTGTGCAACAGCAACATCGCCGTCTTCCACGATTTCGAAAGCAACGAGCTTGCTGCCGTCTTTAGCTTTGTCTGTCCACGTCTTGCGGCGTGAAAGGCCTAAACTGTGGACAACTGCACGAACTTGTAAAGTGTTTGCGAACATTTTGTTTCCTTTGTGTTGCTATGAGTGTATTATAGCAGGATGTTTCCATCCTGTCAATTAAAAGCTGTCACAAATCCACACACCATCTTCTTTGCGTGTAGGAATATCGCCGCAAAATTCCCAGTTGCTTGCACCAAACACTTTCAGATTGGCGTAGACTAGGCCGTCTTCAATCTTAGTAATTACCCCGTATCCGTATTCGCCTTCCCCTTCTGTATCTGCACAGCAGCGGTCGCCTACCTTTGGAGTGTCGCCCGCATCGTTGCCTTCTTCACCCTCGGGTTCTGTGTTGTCCATCAACGTGCAGAGCAGGTTGTTGTAATCACCCGCCATGCACTTGAAGATCACATCCGAGATCTCATCTGCTGTCCAGCCCTGCTTACGCGCAGCAGACTTGAATGCACCCATAAGGGAAAACGCATTGCCATCAATGCCAACTAGCGTCAGTTTAACTTTGTTTGCCATACAGTCCTTTGTTACTATGAGTGTATTATAGCAGGAATGGATCCTACCGTCAACCAATAATTGCCAGTCTCTCGGGAAACTTCATGGGCTGCTTGCTGTTGTTGAGGTACACTTTGTCGCCGTCCACACGGGTAACAATCTGTACCTCAATGTAAGCACTAAGGCGATTGGGGCACATAGCGCGAGCAATGTTCTGCCCTGCCCTGAACTCTTTACCTAGAACATCTTTAGCCACAGTGTACTCCTAGATGCGATCTGCCATGATCTCTTGCAAGATCTGCTTGCTCTTGCCCGGCCACATTTTCTGTGCAGCGGCCAGCACTTTGGGGTCGTCGAGCAACCCGCCTGCCATTTCGTAGGCCATTGAGTCATCAATAGCTTCGCCGCCCATGTCTGCCTTCATGTCATTACCGGCATCCTTCAGCATCTTAATCAAGTCCATATAAGTCCTTTAGTGTGTTGCAATGAGTGTATTATAGCAGGATGGATCCTGCCTGTCTATCTATTTTATGCGTGTTGTGGAACGCCGCAGCGTGCAGCATTGTTCTTGTAGTACGAAGCAGCAAGGTTGCGCGGGTGCCCATTGGCAATCATAATTGCTTGGATAATCTGTTCGTATGTCTGTCCTGCGCGATGTCCTTGCACCATCAATGCACGAGCAATGTCTGCTTTGCTACCGCCTGTCACTGCGGGCGTTACAGGGGCAATGCGGGGCACTGGTGTAATAACTACAGGGCGCTGTACTTGCACAGGGATAATGGTAGCCGGAGCCACCTCCTTTGTGGGTGCTACTTGCTTAACCACAGGAGCAGCAAACGAACGCCCTTGCGCTCCTACAACACTGTATGCACATTGTTGGGTAACGGTGCCCAAACCCTTGCGATAGGACAGTGTGCGACCCGATTGGATGTGTGCATGACGGCGATCATTCAAGCGAACCTTGTGCCCACGATCCGTCGTGTATTCGTATGTGGTGCCCTTGCCGTACACGACATCCATGCTGTGTGTGCGATTGCCTGTGCCGCCCAAGCTGCGATCTACGCGAGCCCAGCCGCTGTCATGATTGCGTCCCAATGCAGGCTTCATGAAACAAACGATGTGTGCAATTTCGTGAGGGACAACAACATTAACCATTTCGTCTGTTTCACGCAACAGCATATCGTAATTGAAGCGCATATAGTAAGCACGAGGAAATCCACGCGCCCCGGCTGTACCGCCAACACGCCCCTTCAAGTCGAAGCGGATAGCAACCTTGCTCAAGTCCACTCCGTACAGTTCCTTGGCCTTTTCAAACACTGCTTTACATTTTGTAAGCACTTGCGCTTGTGGGGTTGTCATTTTGTGTGACCTTTGTGTGTTGCGATGTGTTTATTATAAGGCCAAAGAAACCGAGTGTCTACCTGAAATTGAAACTTCTTATCCACTCGAAGCGAGTAGTGGCTGGATACCATTTGATATTGGCTCTGGTAGAACCCGTCATGTCAGGCGCGCCGAGCTCTGGATCTACCAGAACCCAGCCTTTGTCCGGCGAGAACTGTACTTCCCATGCATACCTCATGATCTCTACAATCTTGTTGCCCATTTTTGCCACGGTTGTCATATTAACCTACTTCCTTTTCCCACACCATATCATCATGGCGCCCATACGCTTCATAAGCATACGACCCGTATGCAGGGCGGGTAGTGCACCAGTAATCCAAATTAACAGTGCCTGCCTCAAGAACTTTAGCTGCAAGAGCATTACACTGTGCTTGGGCCTCTTCGCGAATGTCTTTGAATCCTACTGCCCATTCGTTTTCCCACTTCTCCACACCAGGAAACTCTTTGCCGTGAACCCAACGATTACCTTTTGCATCAGTAACATAGACACAATAGACTTCGCCGATGAAGGACTCGCCGTCCTCAGTGTAGCCAAAGTCCTTAAGATAGGACCATACACTAACGTCACATCCTGCTAAATCCATTTTGTGCTCCTTGCTGCTATGTAGGTATTATAGCGCAATCGGAACCGACAGTCAACACTTATTCCACTCATGCGAAAGCCGGCGGCAGTCGCCTCCTCTTCTACAGATTCTTCCAGTGATCCGGACCCGTTTGGACAGTGTACTTGTACACCGGTGCACCATCGGGCCCATTCACACGCTCGCCACGAGCAGCCTTGGCCGCGGCCTTGGATGCATAGAACTCACCGTTGACTTTGAAAAGACGCTTCATATTTACTCTCCACGTTGTTGTAAAAGTGTATTATAGCAGGGAGTTCCCTCCCTGTCTACCGTTTAGTCCACCAGACGGACAATAAAACTCTTGCCGCCCATGCGATCCGTTGCGCGGATAAACATGCCATAGAGGTAGCGGCCCTGGAACTGACGTTTCAGTTGACGCTCCAACTCCTGTTGTGCAAACAGCGGAGCATGGAAGATGTGCTCGCCATTCCACAGCTTCAGGCGGCGTGTACCGTCCTTAGCCTTGTCATTGAACACAGCGGGCGCCCAGGGATTAGCTTGGCGGAAGCCAGCATCCTTGAATGCTTGGCGAAGCTTCTTTGTATCAGACATTACTGTCTCCTTTGTTGCGATGAGTGTATTATACTGCGGAAAGTATCCGCAGTCAACCTTTTATTCGCTGTAATGGGGGTCAAAGCTAACCAACCGCACATCCTTATTAGGCATGCGATTTGCCGCTGAGTCCAGCATAATCTTCACAGTGGGTGACCGCATTGTCCCGCCCAGCGTAACAAAGCACTTCTTCCCCTTCAAGTCGAAGCCTTCCGTGTACTCGTGCTTGAGGTAACCACCAATGCATACGCCGCTGCCTGCCATGCGTTGCACAAGGGTAAATGCCTTTGGAAGCTCGCCACCAAAGCGGTGTGGAGCAAGCGTAACACCCTCCTTGTCTACGCTGACAACACTAACTTCAATGCCGCTCGAGATGCACGCATTGAAGTGATTCTCAATCGCCTTGCTTGCACAAGCGTTTGGATTAAAGTGGAGTACCATAATGTTCCTTTGTTGCGAAGTAGCTATTATAGCGCAACTTGGATTAAATGTCAACTAATAATCTGCAGTAAAGCAGTTGAGTTTCTCATCCCACTCAACATACACAAGAGCATTGCCAACGCCCTTGTGGGCATCGTCGTCCGGGTAGTTGATGGAATACACGAACTGAGTTCCGTTGATCCCAATGAACTTCCGTTCGTCTACCTTATCGGTAGGGTAACCTCCGGCCTGCAAGGCCCTTCTAACCTCGCGTGAGCCCAGGTTAATCCCGCGGATAACAATGTTGGCTTTAAGCATACTCATAGTCAGGTTCCTCGTGAAATTCTTCTGCACAATCACATATTGGATACAGCATATAGACTCCTTGTTGCGATGTATGTATTATATGGCCTATGGAACCATATGTCAACGATTACTTTGCTATTGCAGGTGGAATGCCCCACAGGGAGAACTTACGGTAGCCGCGTGGCTTGCATACCCGCAAGTCAGTGCATTGCGCGACTTTTGCGTGCAGGTGTGCAGCAGTATAGTCGTAATCGAAATACTTCTCTGTGCGATTGATATCCTTATCCAAAGGATCCAATGCGTACACTGTTCCCAGCATACACTCCCAAATCAACCGGCGATGCTTCTTTGTAACAGTGGCCTTCTTCACTCCGCCGCTGTATGGGTGACGAACAGCTTGGCCGCCGCTGATGATTGTAACGAGTGGATTAAGCATGGTAGGTTCCTTGTTGCGATGTATGTATTATAGCGCACCAAGGAGTCGCTGTCAACGATTACTTACTAAACTCTTTGATGAGTTGTTTCAGCCAGGCATGCCGGTACGCTTGCATCCGGTTGTTTGTCAGATCTCTCTCACGGATGCCGGCTTGATGTTCGAGCCACCCGCCCAACGAATAGTAAGGAAAAATACGCTCTTCGATCATTCGTCTTGCCATCCTAGCCGATTGTGTCGGCCTACGGTCGCCGAAATTGTCGAGTTTGTGGTTGCCGGACTCGATGGCAAAGCAGATGTATGATTCAATCGGGCTATGCCACGTGGGCCTTACCCCGGGGCCCGCGAGATATGGCACTGCATTGACAAGTGCCTTGTGGATGCGGGCGCGTGTGGTTTTGTGCATGTCAGTCTTTCTTTGTTTCAAACTCTTCAATGAGTTGTTTCAACCAGGCGACGCGATGCTGCTGCATACGCTCGAAAGTGTACACGCGGTTGAACTTTCGTACACCGAATTGCTGTTGCAGCCAATCGTCCATCGAAATGTACGGATAGATTCGCTGGCCGATAACCCGCTTTGCCGCGTCACGTGCAGCCTGTGTGCCTGCAAACGAGTCTTCGATTGCCCAGCAGATGAACTTCACACCATCGGCCCATGGGTCACGTACCAACTTGATATGATTCAGCGACGCCCCGAAAACATGTGCAATTTGCTTGTTAGTGACTGTCATGTTAGCTCACCTTGGCAATCTTGCCTTCTTTCATTGTCACTTCGGCGAACCACTTGCGTTCGTACGCACTAGGCCCTACCACTGCGAACTTGCCGTCTGCCTTGTACTCCGGGCCGAACATGCTGGTTTCGTTGAAGCCAAGCGGCTTGCCGACGGATGCCTTAAGGTCCTTCTTTGTCTTGTAACCTGCTGCTGCGAGTGTCATATAGACTCCTGTGTGTTGTTGAGTATGTATTATACTAGATAGAAGCCACCCTGTCAACGGCCTGTTACCAAAGCTTTCGTTTCTTTTCCGGTAACTGGGCAAACAAATGTCAGCAAGTCCCGCCCATTAATATCCTCTTCGATGTTAACGAACGTGACATCCTTTGGATCATGATCTTCACCACATTCGGGACAGTGTACTTGCATGTAAATCCTCGTAGAGTATATAGGACAGCACTAATCTAGATGTACGGTAATACTTCCTTCGCCCAGTTACCGCTGAGCCGCTTGTAAGACGTCAGTGCGGTCTTATATCCTCTATGCCTTATTATAGCATAGATCTAAGCGTATGCAATTTGTTTTGATGGCCAACGCTGTTTATTTTGGTACACCCGAAGCTCCTTGCTTGTACCAAACACCTTCTCCGCCCTATACATTTCATGCACTTCTGCTTCCTTAGAGTGCATAATAACTACTTTCGTATTCCTAAAGGTATCGAATTGTGTTGCAGTTACATCTAAAACATGGTCTTCTATTACGATATAGCAGTGTGACCCCATATAATGCTCCGTACTTACACATATATCGGCCTTAATGCCTTCCTTCTTCAGCCGCTTATGTAGTTCAGCAGAAGCAATTGCACACCACCCTAATAGGTTATCCGGGTGATAGTTCTTACGGAATGCTTCCTTTTCAACCCAGTCACGCACTGTATATGCTATCGTCGTGGCCGTGACAAGTGTGTTCTTCATGCTCCTATTGTAAGGTAGTATTAGGCAAATGTCAACAAGGTAGAGATGCAGGCATACCTCGCTATACAATCTGCAGGCAATGAGCTCTGGTCTACCGAGACATTTGCAGGCCTCGGTAACATCTACGAGCACTGGGAAAAACAGTTAGCGAGGTATTAACACTGGGCCGCAGCCTCGGTAACTTTAAGCTTACTGGGTCAACCTGCTACCGAGACTGAAACTCTTCGGTAAGTAAGCACCAACTAACCCTATCGAAACCCTTTCTATCGAAATTCGAAACCCTCGATACCCATTTCACCTTTCGATAGAGTTTCGGCATTCGAGTTTCTATATTGAAAAGGATTTCATAATGATACCCTATCAAAGAGTATCTATAGAGTATCAGATAGATAGAAATTCTCTGCGGACATAGTATAAACTGTAGGCATAGTATAGATAGGATTTCACAAATGGCGATAGGGCCTTGATGCCCTTTAAATTAACTATGTCCATCGCATGCCGAAGCAGTAGGCGCGTGCAGGCATAATGTGTAAATCAATATCGACTATTCTGCATTATTCGATATCCGCAACTAACTATAGGACTCAATACCTACTGGTTTATCATTTATTATTCGCTGTTATACCCGTTTGCGAAATGTAATAGATATGTGATAGAACTTCTAACTGCTGGCCAATGCTCGTAAGCGACTTTAAGAATAGAGTATCTATCTAATTTACTACAATGTTATTTATCATATAGAGCATCACAGTGTAGTAGAGTATCGATAGAGTATCTACCTGATGCCAGTTGCTATGCCTTCATGATGGTGCAGGTGATACAGTGTTTACGGTAGCTGTATGGTAAGATAGAGTATCGATAGAGTATCAGAAGGTGTTCAAATAGACGTATGTGTATAGGTAGAGGTATGTGTATAGGGTATCTACCTGGCAACATCGCATTATGGCAACCTTGTGTGCATAGCGATAGATAGAGTATCTACCTTAAGCAATGATAGCCAATGAGATAGGTAGAAATGCATACACGCACACATCTATCGAGCGCGAATGCGAAATCCGCGTGCGAATCTGCGCCCAAAACCCTATCTAGAAATGTCGCCTAGGATTCCTACCTAGAATTCCTACCTTAAAGACCAAATCTGACCTTGAAATCTACCGAGAGAGGCGAGCTCGAATTCAATCAAACCATATACGTTGATAAAATTGCACATCTTTGCACTTTATTGCACTTCATCACATCTACCTGCCCTTGCATACACTTCTATGCCCACTTTTACCTGCCCTTACAGTGCTCTAACGTCCCCTACCTTCCCCTATCTTTCTCTATTGCTACCCCTGACTTATCCCAGCTTTTATGCTTACTTGAGTGTCAATCTATTCCTTCTTCGTCCATTTGTTTCAACGGTTCTTCATACTCTCTTATTCTCTTTCTTAATGAGTCTAAGTATCTTCTTCTATAGTGTGCTTGAAACATTCCACCATTATAATAGTGAGCAGTCAACTTCATATGCTCGTGTATCCATGTTGGAGCAGACAGCATTGAATCTGTACCTAATTCTTCTCTACACCAATCACATAGTATTTGCTGAGGTATTCGCCTTAGGTCTTCTATTAGAAAGTCTTCGTCTATGCGACACTTGATAACATCAAAGATGGTCATCATCGTCCCACTTAGCAATAAGTCTTCTTAGAAAGGCTACTTCGGCTTTATCCGCTGCTATAGCATCTTCTGTCCTGACATGCTCTTGTGTACGAGGTCTCCAGTACCATGCTGACATGCCGGCGGGCGAAACTGTTCCATGCTCTCTCCACATAGTATTATCACGCCACATCTGTATTATGGGTTTAGGTATTCGTTGGAGTTCCTCTACAGTAGGCTTATCGCTTACTGGATAACGTATTGTGTCAAATATCGTCATCTTCGTGCCTAAGTATCATCCATCTAATTAGCTCAGTTCCTTCTTCGCTAAAGATTTGAACACCAGATGCTTGTATTGCCCTGAGTATCTCTACCTTTAATGGATTGGAGATCGCGTGAAGTTCTTCCAGAGTAGCTGGATTGCTTATTGGATATCTTATAACATCAAATAGGCTCACTCAGATACATTCAAAATATCCGATACGGAGTACATCTTTATCGGATGAATCATAATCGATATAGAGTTCGATATTGATTGGGTTGACATGCTGCAAAGTTACTGGCGTAGGAGAGGCAGGGTCATAAGAGAGAATTTCTACCTGTGCGTTCTGATTTGGCAACTCTCGAAGATAATCAATAAACGAAGAAAGTTTCATTCTACACCCTTCAGAATGTAAATTTCGCTGTCAAGTTTAAGACGCCACAGTGTTCCTGGGCTGTAGCTTTTATCAGCTTCGGTTGCTTGGAAGGTCTTGCGATTTATCTTTGTGACGACTGCCGTTACTTGATAATGACCGCCACGACCGCGACCGTTGCAGGTAAATTGTACCTTGTCACCTACATACAGTTGGTAGATAGGTACTTCTTCGTACACCCAACCAAGTAATGGAGTAAGAGTATTAGTTTTCATTTAACTGTCTTTGTTTGCTGCGATGAGTGTATTATATAGTAGATGTTGGATGATGTCAACTACTAACAGATAACAATGCCGGCAATTTCATATGCTTTGTTGCGTAGTTCCTCATCTAAGTCCATAGGAACATTCATGTAATGATCGAATCCCATTTCTTTTGCTGCTCTCTTAAGACAGGCCGTCCAGCAAGGACGAATTGTATATGTGGCAGGATTACGTCTTAGTGAAGAATCTGCTTGTCCCATATCGATCATAATAACTCCTAAAGTGAAGCACAATCAACTGGAACATCGGCAAGGAGAACAGTTACTTCGTAGGACTTCTTGGCCTTGAAAAACTTCGCTGCTTCTTGTTGTGCTGCATAACTGGTTTCGGCGATAACCGTAACCGTTTTACCTTTGTAGAATGCTTTGTATGTACGCATCATTGACCTATTGTTTGTTTGTATGTGTATATTATATACTCAGATCAGAACATAGTCAAGCCTTAGATTTACGATCAATCACTTGAATTTTCAATGATTCCAATACCTTCATTGCCGTTTCAAAGTTATCTTTGCTTGGGCGTGTCTTACATTGTTCAACGTAGAAGTCCATGTCTTCCCAATCAACGTCGCCTATGTTTTGCCAGTTAGCGGAAGGACGGTCAGCTATCTTTTTCGCCATCTTTACTTGCAGGGCTTTCGCATTGGCTTCAACTTGTGCTGTCCATACTTCGTCCATTTACTTCTCCTCCTGAATACCGGGTTCAATATATGCCTTATTCGTTTTCAGCCTTGACGATGATACGCGGATCATACCCGTCGTGATTGATCAGTGAAGTCCGCACTTGTTCTGCTGTGACAGCATCATTGAAGAACACTTTGTCAATCCACTTGAAATACAAATAAACGTCCCAACCAAGCATGATCTACTCCTTGTTGCTATGTGTTTATTATAGCACCTTTTTGAGAGTTGTCAATCCCAATTAATAGTTAAGCTATCACCATCACGCTGATCTGAAAAGACTGATAAGGCATATCCTAACCCTGTGAGACGATCGATGATAACCTGATCGGTGCAGTCTTTGGAATAAATGGTGACAGAAGTCTGTCCCTTCTCAGCAGCCTCTTTGACTGAAAGCAATATAACCTTAGTCTGTTCTCGCTTGTATGCACCAAGAAGCCCACGCGCAACCGCTGCCAGGCTGCGAGCTTCGTCTACCGTTAAGAACTTGTCGAGCTTCTTCATATCTTGCATCAATACACCTCTTTGAAGGTGTCGAACAGCGTAGATGGATACTTCTCAATAAACGCTTCAGACTTCACGTATTCGTTGTATTCTTTTGCAGTAAAGAACACCTTATAGAATACGCTACCAAGTTTACCTTTTGGGGTAACTGTTAAATGAACGGATGTCGCTTTGCCTGCCATATTGATTCCTTTGTTTGTGGTATAATACTAATTTATCGCCAGCCGTGTGCGTCGTCGATTTCGTCTTCAGTGAATGTCTCGTCTTCATCGTACGACTTGGGGCACTGCACGATGATGTGATCGTCCACCAACCAAACACGCACACCATCGGGGCCAACCTTGCCCTTCTTCCTGCCTACCCACTCCTTGAGTGAGGATGTGTTGATGTAGCGGCTCTTGCCGGTGTAGAGTTCAATCAGTAAGTACTTCATTTCTTTCCTCCCGTCGAGCATTCACGGATATGAATTGTGCCCCATTCTTCAGGTTCGTCTACAAGCAGAGGCTCTGTTTCGTAATCTTCAAGACATGGTTCCATTGCGTCCCATTCTTCGTCGTCGTCATTCTTGTCGGACTCTTCCTCGTCCTCTTCGAACAGTTCGCTCAGATGTCGGTTGCAGAATTGTTTAACATCGGCTTCATCCATCCAGCTGAGCAGATCATTTATCAAATCCTTCTGATCCAACGCACCCTGATCTACCAGTTCCAATACGGCGCAGGTATAGGCACGTGATTTGCGTGTATCTACTTTGATGAACGACATCTTGTGTTCCTTTGTTGCTATGTGTTTATTATAGCGTAGAGGTTGGGTCTGGTCAAGATTTATTTGATTTTTTTGCCTGAAGCTTTGCAATAAAGTCATCCAGCGCATCTTTGGCAGGTGCTACAATAGCAGGATCATCGCTATCGATAACCATACCCAGATTATATTCCAAGCGAGCCCGTTCGTCTGTCTCTACCTTATTCTTCTGTGCAGTCTTTTCTTGTGCAACTTCCAACAGCTGACCTGCATAGATACCGATACGCATTGCTCCGGACTTGTCTTTCATGCGCCAGTAGGCCACTTGTTTCGGTGTAAGAAATTTGTTCCGTTCAAAGAACTTGGACATTGATGCACCCATACGCGCATGACACGGACGATAGCCTTGCCCGTTTAAGTATTTGGTCTGCTCGCTTACCTGCTCATCGGCTGTTTGACGTGCTGTAAGCACTACAAGGGCACGAGCAACCGCTTGGTCATTCGTCTGGAGAAGGTTGATGATAGACTCTTTAGTAACCAATTTCTGCTCCTGCTGTGTTGCGATGAGTGTATTATAGCGCAAAAAGGGCTACCAGTCAACCAAATTTCTTTTGCAAGCGTTCATATTGAAGGCGATCATTCGCTTCACAAGCAATTGCATATTTCTCTTCGTATATGATACGACTTTTCATTTGTGCATCGCTTTCGGGTTCTTTAACATAAACCCGTAAAGAACGATATTCGCTCTCGTCGTACATATCGCATTCGTTCTGCAACGTAGCATCGGGCCCATACTTTTCGATCAGATACTGAATTCGGTTTAGTGCGGAGGCCAAAGATGTATCGAGATCAGCACTCTCTTTTTCAGTACTAATCATCTTGCGGTTGCGATCTATTGCCATCATCTACTCCTTGTTGCGATGTGTTTATTATAACAGGAAATTAGATACCCGTCAATACTTTTTGAATTGCGCGTTTAGCTTCGGACACTGATTCGAAATATTCTGCCCAACCTCCCATGCACTGTGAAAGAAACTTTTTCTGTTCCGAATCAAAGGTTTGTGTTATAACACCGTGAGACCACAGCGGGTCTTTAGACGGTGTCCTCTTGACATACACACCTTTTTCGATTTGAAAGAAACGGTATGTCCAGTCACCCTCAGTGCATTCGTGAACTGTTTCGACTACGCGGGTATTAAACATCACAATGCCTTCTTTCTCTTTTGAAACATTCGCTTGGTACGCCAACGAGCATAATCCAGTTGATTACCGCCGGAATAGAAACCGAGTGTGCCTATACTAATAACAGCATCAAGCAAAATGGCCCAGCCAAATATCACGTTGGACCAGAATCCCCATTCACTATTAGTTCTACGCATATCAATCCTTAGCGGCGAGCCTTTGGTCATTTGATTTCCTTAAATTACCACAGAAGCGACATCGTTGACGCATCGCTCCACACACCGACCAATTCCAACAAGTGTTTTATCACCCCACTCAGTATCGTACCGGCCGGTTATCTTGTTTGGTTTCAGGCCGAGAAAATGTACGATAGATTTACCAAGTGTTTCATATTGTTCGTCAGTCATTTTGTGTTCCTGTTATATGTGTATATTATACGGCAAGAACAGGAGTCTTGTCAACCTTTAAATAAAATTTGACAAGTTTACGAATTGCAGGAATATCTTTCCGGCGAAATGCCGGATTCCATCCTGGCTGACGCGCCGATATATCTTTCAATTCTTCCAACTTCATACGTCCTTTGTAGACAGGAATATCGCCGAAGGCATTCGTAGCCTTTTTGACACCACCTGTATCATAGTGATGTTTCTTATTGCCTATCGTAAATTCGACAGCCACGTGCCAGAAAAAGACACCGTTGCTCTGCCATTCGTTTACGGTATTAGTCTTTATCAAAGGACGAACTTCATCGATATGTATGGAAGACCTGGCACCAGAATCTATTACAATGCCCGAAGCCTTAATTCCTTGCTTCTGCAATTCATTCACGACCATTGCAGCGAATACACAACACCCGCCGTTATTGATATTAGGGTACAGGTCAGAAACAACTTCACCTAGCTTATTGAGCTTCTCTATGATAGACATGATTGTTTGCTCCAAAAAAGAAATCCCACACCCGTTGCCAGGTGCAGGAAATCAATTACTCGAAACGAGACAGGTCGTTGAGTACTTTCGGATTCACTTGGAACCCGTTACGCAGAGCTGCATCACGCAGCTTGAACGCTGATGGCAGCGTAGGGTTATTCAAACCAGCGAAGAGCTGATTGATGTCCTTCTGCACTTCATCGCGTTGCTCACGCAATTCCACCGCAGTACCGATAGTATCATGAGTTTCCTCAATCACTTCGACCAACCCAGCCGCATAACGTATAAATGCCCGACTTTCCATTTTACTAACCTTCTAACACTGGGAGATTAGAATTGGAATCTCCCTAACCAATGACTAATTATAGCAGCAAGATGCCAGCCTGTCAAGCAGTTACTTCTTCTTTCTTGTAACGCTTGATAATCTTTTCGCCTGTTTCGAGTTTGAACTCGTCACCTGAATTCGGACCAAGTCCTTGGATCATCACCCATTCTTTGTTAGCCCAAGTTTCTATCTTGGAATCGAAATCTTCGCTTGCATCACCTTGCATGAGGAACGGGTAGCACCGTGCAACCTTATCGTCCACAAGTTCAATCACTGTGAAGCATTCATTGTCGTCTTGAAGCTGTTCTTTGGCACCGGGTTTGCCAGGTTTACGCACACCTTTTGGTACTGGTGCTCGCCCAAGCCCATCAATCGGATCGTGTGCCTTTTTGCAGTTGTTATAGTAGGTGCTGGCAGCGGCCCCTGTACACCCGATCTCAGCCATGATTTGCTCGCGCACAGTGCGACGGAACAGACGGCCGTCAGTGCCAGCAAGAGCAATATGCTGCTCATAAATTCGTGTTGCTTTTTCTTTTGGAGTCATGTCAGTTCCTTTGTTGCGATGAGTGTATTATAACAGGATGTTACCATCCTGTCTACCACTCTATGCCAGTACGCAGCGAACAGTGACACCCGGCAGGCCGGCACTATAGCCGAATCCCGACGGGTAACTCGAGCCACCGTCCGTCAGCGTGACATTCTTCTTGCCACACTTCTTCTGCAATGCCTTCAGCATCTTCTTGTTGCCGTTGTAATAAGCCTTCACGCGGCGGTTAGGGCCTTCATAGCCCGTCGTCTTGTTCGTGTAAGCAGGGTAGCCGCCATGCTTACGCATGATTTTGCGGACCTGGAGTGTGGTAAGCAGTTTCTTCATTCTCTATCCTTTGTGTGTTGTGATGAGTGTAGTATAGCAAGGAGTTGCCTCCCTGTCAATTGTTTTACCAGCTCGAGTGATATTCGAAGTTCCAGTCATCGGGCCATGCAAGACACTCGTCGATTTCCTTGGCAGTACGTTCCAGATCACCGAAGTAGTATTCGTCAAACTCCGTACCTCCGAAGAAGAAGCCCGATTGCGATGGAAGTAGTTCTTCTGCCTTGCTGTGATCAGCCAGCACTTCTTTGCACAGATCGCGAAGTTCAATTAGCAAATCGCGGTCGGCATAATAATTACGGCAATCATCTGTTCCGTCTTGAACGTTTTTCACAAACCATGCATGAATGGCATTAGCCTTGCGCCAATAGATTGCCCGTGCGCTAATTTCATTCACACGAGGACCCGGTGTGCCAAATTCGATGTGTGGCGTCAGTTCCGGGAACATTGCTGACACATCAGTAGCAATCTTCTTGTCCGGATGGTCACCCGAACTCCACAGATAACGCTTACCACTCAGATACATATCCAAACCCATGATTGACTCCTTTGTTGCGATGTGTGTATTATAAGGGAAAATTCCCTACCTGTCAATGACTATTTGATAATTAGCTGCCAATACAGAACTTGATGATCTTCTTTACGGTATCGATTTCGATTTGCTCGAAGTAAAGATCGCTCAAGCAGTGACCCCAAATACCGTAGGGACCTTCGGACGAGTCACGATTGAGCATACCCGGAATGTTGGGTGTTTCGCCAACGGCTGCATCTTCAGCAGCATAGATATCCTCGTAATCCTTCTTTGCCAGGAGCAAGATATCGATTGCGCTTGTCAGCCTGATAAGAGGGTGGGGGATACCGACTTCGACTGAAAGTGGGTAACGATACATAAACGAATAAGTACCCACCAATCCAAGCGGCGTATCATCTACCAAATAGCGTTCTTCCTCACCAATATCTTCACGGGAGAACGAAGCGACATGGTGGTTGCAATCAATTTTCATAGTGTGCTTTCTTTAACAAGATTCTAAATCAAATTGGAGGCGATAAGATTCTTTGATAGCATCTTCATCGTTGGTTGCCTTGAGGAGGAATTCGTCACCACACCAGTAAAAGAAATAGTGACCCGTATCTTTCCAATACGAAACACGATCGGTAACTTCACGAATATTAGATTCTGGCAAGTTATTCACCTTTTAGGTTATTGTTTCCGACGCAGCTTCTCTGCAGTAATCAACTGCAAGATTTCGCTTGCCAACTCATCCTCGCCCTGCTTCATAGCTTGAGTGGCAAGAACACGGAGCTCGGCAAGTATGCTATAAACGGGAGATGTAATTTTGCAGCCATTACGCTCCAACATCTTGAAGGCAGTAAAGACAGCATCATCGTTCAATATACCGATCAACCCAATTGTCTGCGGGCTTGTGATTTCGGAAATATCTTTAGCTTCCTTGAGACCACACCCAGACAATTGCCGGATCGTCCTGATAACCGGGACCTTACCGATATCGCTATCATAATGCCCGATAGACAGATACTCTTTCGGGAAGGTAATTGTAAAGTGTTTGTCCATGTGTGTATTATATACTGAGCTAATGGATGAAGTCAACCTATTTGTTTAGTTAGTGCTCTTATCTGCCTGCCTGCACCCTCCGGATGGATAGCATCGACCCGTATACGGAACTCGCCCGACTTCAGTCTAGAGGCACTAACCAAACAAGGCTCCCACGAGCCTTGTTTCACCGTTTGGATTAAGCTGTCGCAGCTTCGGTGGCCACCTCGACTGCCGTAGCAGCTTCGGGGGTCTTGATTGCCAGCTTTGCTTTGTGCTTGGCAACGGCAGTGGTAATCAGCAAGTTGGCCGCGCCTTTGGAAATGCCGCTGATAACCACTTCACCCGTCTTCACTTTGATGACGTCCACTGTAACCAAAGGTTTGCGGCCACCTTTCTTGCCTTCCGGACGACCCAAGCCTTCAACCGACTTGGGATTAGCCAAGCGAGCTGCCTTCAGGCTGTGGTTGTAATGCGTTGCAGCAGAAGCAATGCTAATGCCGAAGTTCATCACAGTTTCTTCCATCACGCGACGACGGAAACCAGTGTCGCCCAACTCAGCACGTTCTGCCAAATACTTGCTGAAGTTGGCATTTGTAAAATCACGAATTCCTTGTGTCATATAAACCTTTCTGCTGATAAGTAAACAATTCTTTTCTGGACTGTTTTTGCTGTCCATGTCGTTATTATATGATAGGATGAGTCTATGGTCAATAGGATTTGATAAGAATTTAGCCAAAAAGAAAGCCTACCTTTGGTAGGCTGTTCTTTACACGGTTGGTAGGTTAAGCGTAAATCTTACCTTGAACACCGGCTTGGTCTCTACGGCTAACTGTGTAAGCAGTATTGCCAACAGTGTTACGAGTGTTGGTGACCTTCAAACCTGCAGCACGCATTTCGCAGATGCGAGCGCGGAGATTCAAGATACCATATGTTTCACGAGCTTGGGCAGACGACATAGCGCGGCCTGTGCCTCGCAAGTGTTGTTCCAAGAATGTTTTCTGTGTCGAGACTAATTTTGTAAATGCCATGTTATGGACTCCTTATTAAGTGTTCTAATTATAGCAGCCTCGCTAACGAATGTCAAGAAAAAGCGGCAACCATTTCTAATTGCCGCTTAGTTGGATTGTAATACACATCCTCCGTTGGTTGTATAAATCCGTGCTTGTCAGGATTCCTACCGCTTCGCACTTTATAATAAAAAGGGAGTTTCTATGATTCCCTATGTTTAGTATTCTTATTCTGATCCTTGTTGCTATGTGTGCATTATATAGGAAGATAGTGGCTATGTCAACAATATTTTACCCGAGACCCTATGTTATTTGATAAATAACTATATGAACAACATAGAATCAATATCGAAGAATACCAAATACCTAAAATGGTATCTCTCACTTGTATCAAAAGAATACAGCAACGAAACATATTCGGAGAATCATCATATACTACCAAAATCATTAGGCGGTACCAATGCTAAAATAAACATTGTAAGAATACCGGGTAGGGTCCATTTCATCTGTCATAAGCTGTTGGTTCGGATGGTGTTGGATACGAAACACAAAAAAAGTATGATATTCGCATTGAATATGCTTGCCAAAGCCAATAATCAAAATCAAGACAGGCACCAAATATCTTCACGTGAGTATGAGATAATTCGAAAGCAATTAGCCGAGGCGCAATCCGGAGCGAATTCAAATTCATATGGCAAGCCTGCGTGGAACAAAGGAATAACTCACACACCAGAAACACGCGAAAAACTAAGTAAAGCAAATATAGAACACTTCAAAACTCATCCCGGAACAAGATTGGGGGTAAAAGTATCTGAAGAGACTCGGAAGAAACAAAGAGGACCGAAAACCGAGCAAGCAAAATTAAATATGTCTATAGCTGCAAAACAGAAGCCACGTTTAACCTGCACTCATTGTTCTGCCTATATCACAACTAGCAATCATACTCGTTACCATGGAGACAAATGTAAAAAGGCCCCGAAAGGCCCTAATGCATTTGACAGTAATTAAACATCTGCCAATACCAAGCCTTGTTTAGCGGCTTCTTGTTTCTTCAGCAACAGTCGCTTGAATTTTGCTTCGCGAATAAGTAATGTCGCCTCTGTCGGTTCTAACCATCCTGCAGAATCCATCTTTACAAAATCGGCAATCTTCTTGACTGCACGAAGACTCACTTCTCGCATATATTCGGAGTTATCTACAACAAATTTCAGAATATCTTCTTCTTCTGTTTGAGAAAAGTGATATGATGAAAGCATACCACCCTTGCATACCTGTTTTATGCGAAGCAATTTATCGCGCATCGACCCAATCTCCAAGTCCAAGTAGTGACATCGTGACATAATAGCACCCAGGTGTGATCCGATACGCGAGCCACGTGCAATTGTCTTTTCAAAGTCGATATTTGTAATAAAAACAATACTACCCTCAAAGTCAAACGCATTAGGAATTTCGCCATCGCCGAGTACACGACTTTCTTTATTCCAGCAGATACGCCGTTTATCTCCACTATTCAGTGATGCCTTTAGCAAGTTCAAACACTCTTCCTCTTGCATAATTCCGTCACAATCATCAAACACGAGCACTTGTTCCGGGCTGCGATTGTAATAAAGCTTCTGGTACAAGCCGATGCTCGAAACGCCGCCGCTGACAACTTCATATTTCGGATCTTGCCCTGCAATTTTACGAAACATATTTGCCTTCTTCAGCTGCTCTTCGACACCGTAAGACTTGCCAATACCCGGAGGACCTGACACAACAAGGCCACGCACTACACCCTGGGCGCAAGCATCTGTGATCTTATCGAGCATTGCGAATGTTTCGCTGATACGCTCCATAGCATCATCATCTGTTTCAGCAGAAACAAATGCTTGCTCGTAATTCGTACCTGTTTCAATCTTTCCGCTGCCTGTTGCGATAGTGACGTGTTCAGACAACACTTCACCTGCTTCATCCAGGAGTGTAAAGTCGCCAGGCATAACTTTGACACGCTGATGCGATACTGCACCTTTCTTAGGTGCGGGATTATAGATGGTAACAAAACCACCAAAAGCACCTTCTTGGTAGGGTTTAATGAGTGGGAAGATGCCGGAAACAACTTCATTGCGATGGAAACCTTTAACGATACTTACTTTAATAGTCATTAAATACCCTTCTTGTTTAAGTATATATTATACAGCATTTGGTCGATTCGGTCAACCGTTTTGTTCAACATACTCTTTGGCATATCGAAGATGGCTGAACTCAGCAAATTTGAAATCTTCACCAACTCGTGTCCACGAATACCATTTGTCGGGGATCATTTCTCGTTTACCTGCCCAGATCTTTCTACGGAACTCTCTGCGAATTTCTCCGCAGATTATTCCGTTCCGGAAAACAAATAACCCGTTCTCAGACTTCTGATACGAGACCATCTGCTTTAGGATCCGCAAGGATCTCCATCTTCACCAGTTCGTGGAAGCATTCTTGCCCTTCGAGCGTGACATCTTCGAAGTCGATAGCATATTCTTCATACGATTCTTCGTCTTCGTCGTGGCACTGAAAATATCCACTCTACATATCGCAGAAGTCCATACGCAACCACTTGCCGGACGGATCCACATAGAAGCAGGCACGTTCCGCCATATCGGCGATTTGGTCATCGTGTGCAATTTTGCTCATGCCATCACCTTTACGTTGACGCCTGCTTTTGCAAGCGTATCGAATACACAATCCACTGCTTCACCACGAGTGCCACCGATGTGCCAGCAAGTGACCTGCTCCTTCGGAGTGCCTTCACCTTCGCCATTGTAGGAATCGCCTTCCTTCCAGTCGTAAATGGTTGCATAGGTGCCGTCTTCGAATGTCAGATTCCATTCAGCTTGGACTTTGTACCCGTCGCCGTCGGAATGCTCAGGACCAAACACTTTGACCAACTCGTCGTAAGTAGTCTTGATTTCTCCCTGAAGCCAGCTTGATTGCCATTCAGATGCAGGAGTAAACTTCATATCGTTTCCTTTAATGTGTTGCGAAGTGTTTATTATACGGCCAAACAGGAGCCTTGTCAACATTAATCTCCAGAATCAATCTGGTATGTATCGCCGCAGTGGGCACAGACATATTCGTGCAAACAGTTGCCAACAGTCTTGCCGCTATAGGAGTGGGTACAGCCTACGCCGTTGCGATTAATACCAACATACCCGCGGGCCTGACCAAACATATATTGGCCACCACAGTTGTTACAGCTAAGAGTATCGTCAGATGCACGATAACCAGCCATAACATTAGCATATCGCCGCATATCTTCGGGTAATGGACGCCGCCCCGTACCCTTACAAACGGGACATACGCATTTACCTTCGGGTATCACCAGTTTTGTTTCCATTTCAACTCCTTGCGGCTTTAAGAATACGAGCAACTGAATTGTCAGCAATGTCGGACCAATCCTTAGGCATAACAATACGCTCAGGCAGTTTAACACCGGGCGGGAAGTTCCAAACATTGGAGAAGTGATCCTCCACCAGGTCTGATACTTCAGACATCATCGAATACAGTGCGTCGGCAATATAGCTACGACCATCCTTCCACGCATGATAGGAATCACACGAGCGATAGTTGCAGCGAACAGGCATCCTATCCAGTGCTCGGGACAATTCGCCGTCTGTATCAAACGGGTGGAATGTATCTGTTTCGAACAATTGGATTTTGAAATACTCTGTATATCCTTCACTTACCTTTTTGGTATCAAGTGTTGAATATAGATTCACATTGGCAAGCATAATCTTGCGAAACTCCGTCATTACAGCAGGCCAATTATATTTCATGATATATTAAGTAGATAAGATAAGACTACCTGCCATGGAGCACACCGGTATGTCAGTGTGCTTAGGACTCGAACCTTTTAGCCTTATCTTATCTACTCCTTGTTGCGATGTGACTATTATAACAAGGTTCTTAGGCCTTGTAAACAATTAAACGAAAAGAAAGTTTTTAGATAGAAACTTGAGCACTTTGTTGTAGCCGTGCTCTTTAATCAGTTCCCCGATCAACTTGTCAGCTTCAGGAGCTTCGGCGCACGTGGTCAACCGGTCTGCATCGATGCACATTTCAATGGCACATTCGTTGTCGTCGACCATGCAATCTGAACCAATATAGTTCCACACAAGCCACATCGGGTGCCTTAACTGATCTACTACTGCTTTGTCTAACTGCATATCTACTCCTTGTTGCGATGTGACTATTATAGCAACAAGGAGCGAGTCTGTCAACTACTTTGTTTCATATTCCTTAATAAGCATTTTCAGCCACTTGTGGCGATGCGCTTGCATCCGGGCAAATGTAATATCTTCCGGAGGTACACCTTTCTTATTGATAAGCCAACTATCCATTGTTTGACAGCCTTCCAGGCGCGCTTGGATTGCAGACTTGGCCCGTTTTGCTGCATCTGTGTATGTGTAAGGATTCGTACTTAGGTTGGCATCCTCGATAGCGTGGCAGATGAACTCATTCATAAACCAACGGCTGTTGTAATCTTTGACACGTCCTGTTGACAGCCGTTCAACAGCCTTACGCATCGCCTTGGCAATTCTTGCACGAGAAGTCATATCGTTCCTTTTTTGTGATGTGTCTATTGTAGCAGCATGGGATCTACCTGTCAAAGGTTATATGCAGCAAATGAAGAACTGACCGCTTGTATATAGTGAGGTCGGTAGATCTATAGTAACCTCGCTGGTTGACCAAGGATGACTACGAGATATCTGACCGGACCTGCCGACCGTTGCCCAAAAACCACACCATCAATTGAAACCCGCAGACGAAACCCGACAGACGAAACTCTTTGATTGAAACTCTTTGATTGAAACTCTTTGATTGAAACTTATGTCGAAAATCATTTAACAACGTATATCGTTAAATGAATTTATATATCGAAGTTCTTATCTTTCAAAAGTGACAGTAAAATCTGGACAGTCTCTATACATTTGAGGTATAAGATTGCCTTCTTTCTCTATCATTGCGTTTAGGTTCTTAAACTCGTCTACATAGTTAGCTTTCTCTAACGCATCGAGCACAACTTCTACACAACTTACGCGAGTAGAATCAGATAGGTCGAATAGATCGTCATAAGGTTTTCCAATCTGCTTAACTAATGCATCTATCACAGCAGTCCATTCGGAATTAGATACTTGAGCAGGAGTCAATAAGCAAACCGTATCACATTCGAACACAGAGTCGAATGTTGCATACGCTACGCCAGCCGATGTTGCTTCGACAAACTTGAATCCATCACGCTTGGTAGGATCTTCTATATTATCACAATTCATTAGTGCGTGACTATAACGTGCCCACTTGCCCGTCTTCAACCAGGATAACAGACTAACAAGCACACCACTTAGGTGTGACTTATTACCAGTGAGTATAACATAATATCCTTTTGCTAATACAGCGGCTATATGATCCTTATCATGTGCATCAACTGCACATTTTTTACTCCATCGAATCTTTGGTGGAATTAAGGCAAGCCAGTGATAAATTTTATAAGCTATAGATGTATATTTCATAATGGTAGTCTCCTACCATTATTTATCGCGAATGGATATGTATATGTATTCCTACATAGGATTATTGTGCAAGATTCCTATTTAAGATTTGGAATTTGGAATATGAATCTTAGATAGAAATCTGACCTTGAAGATTCATTGCGGATCGTACGCAGCGATTATCTTCTTCAAGCTATTAGTGAATCTCTTTTTATGGAGTCCTATTAAGATATCTATTGTATCCCATCTTGCTGTATAGGATGTTTCTTTTATCTTTGTAAGCATTATGTTATAAATTATAACTGAAAAATCATTTCTTTTATCTTTAAGATTTAATTCGAATGGATAATTAACATCTTCTATACATTCGGCGATCCATGTTTCTAATATTTCTCGTGGAATATTTTTCAGATCGTTGTTATTAGCTATGTCGGGATTAGAGAAACGCAATGTATCAAAGATTGTCATCAATCAAATTTCTGTTTATTAAACCTAGATGCTACTTGCTGTTGTGTTCTGATTTTAGAAGCATTACCTGTTCCTAATTCTGCATGTGAGAAAATTCCATATAAATCTATTAAGGTAGGTCTACTATGTATTCTGTAACAGATGGCAAGATCTTGCGTAAGATGTGCATGGGACATATTTAGTCCTAATTTTCCGATAGGGCCAGCAGAAACAAATAGAGAATCTTTAATTAGTCTTGCGGCAGGATTAGCTATCTTGGCTGTCATAAAATCATTTAACTTTTTCACAGCTTCTGGATGAGCAGCTATTGTTTCGAGATGCAATTTACACATTCTAATTGAAGCTCCGATAGGCGCAATATTGGATTTATTTGTTGCCATCTTATGCTATCCCGGCCGCTTTATTTGTCATTGCAATAGCTTCTTCTAATGACAAGGGCTTGGACCAGGCCGATTCGCCTTGCTGTGCAACAGCAATGATACGAGCTTCATCCTCTTGGCTGATAGGAGATTGCGGGAGTTCCGGTGCTACGAATTCATCTAGGCGCATAATAAGATTCCATTTAATAAGTATATAATATAACACACTTATTGAATTAATTCAAATGGTGTTATGCATATTTATCAGTTAATGCTTCCTTGCGGTCTTCTTCGATATCACTGATTGCTTCCTTCAGCGTCTTGCCGCAAGTACCAACATATTGTTCACCATCTTTCCACCATGCATACAATCGTACACCTTCGACGATGCCATTAAAATATTCGTGTATGCGACCTGTATCATCCATTGCTAACTCCAAAATATTCGCGCATCCTGGCTTGAACTTCTGCTCCAGCCACCAAACTCAATTCGCTCTCCTCGTCACGCATTATGTCGCGCACCAGTTCCACAGCGTCATTGACAATTAGTTCGGCGAACTTGTCCTTCAGTAATTTCACCTGCATCATGTTCAACGTAGTCCATGTCTCGGGCACCACCTCGTCAAGCGCCTGTCCAAATAGTTCATTAATTCGTTTGTTCATTTTATTTCTACCAAATGTTTTTCTGCATAAAAAATACCACACCATGCAACAAATTTGCCATCCTTATACAAGTTAACAAAACCATGGCTGGATGGTGCTAAGTGTACACCCTTATTTCTACTCGAGGAGCATTCTCTATCTGTATGTTCCACAACATTACAGACACCATACTTCTTGGTAGATATTTGTTGTTTCCATTTACGCATATTTAATCTCGGAATCAATCCTTTGGTTGATATGTTTTAATTGTCACAAAGAATTTATTGTAGGCAGTTTCGAATCCACGCTTGTAATCATCCGCTTCTACTTCTTCTCCTAGCTGGTCATATATCTGCTGCCACATCAATCCCTGCTGACCATCTGCATACCCTTGCTCATAAGGGGTTTTCATTCCTGCATTGCCGGTTGCCATTATGCAGTTACCACATTCAGTCGTTCCCGCGCAGCACCAGCAAAGGCCGAAATGTTACCGCATTTATCTTCCCAGCGCAAGAGATTGCGGCAAGTGTATCCAATATCTTTACGATCCCGACATACAGCTTCTTGATTCAATTCTCCGTTAAGGAATACCCGGCAATGAAACTGGCCGTTGATAGTGCGAACTGTAACTTCGTGCTCACACAAGCCTTGCAGCACCTTCTGCATTAGGATAAGTTCCATGTATCGTTGTTTCTTCATAAGCGTCAACCTTTAGTTTATTGGAAACAGAACTGCATAGCCTGAATTGGTATTCTTCAATGCTGCCCATTCATCCTCTTCCATGCCGTTGTATTCGGCGGAGTAGTTCTTGGAATACACTTCCCCACTCCAAGTAGAGTCGGGAACATATACGACATCAAATTCAATGCCTGACATTGGAGAATATCCATTCCCCTCGCTATCTTTCTGCATGATCAATTCCACATCTGGATTTTCAAGCAGCATCTTTGCCAATTCATGTGATTTCATTCTCCAACTCCGAAATGTTCTTCAAGTTCGTTTACAATCTCTTGGTACGGAGTAGCTCTGCGACACATTTTCGCACCCATACCGGTTTGTTCATCATATACTTTATCCACAATATTTACACATTCCCGAACAATAAGTTCGGCGAACTTTTCTAAATCAACACCATTGTCTTTGGCAAAGAACATGCCAAACTTATCGTCAGGCATACCAGCCTGTTCAGCAAGTTCTCGAATTCGTTCGTTCATGCTATCTCCATTTCTTGTAAAACAATAATCATTGGCAGCAACAAGATACATGCCGGGTCATCTGATAACTTACCCCATATACGCAGTTCATCTGGTGTCATATCAAGATATTTTGAGGAATGGTCCCATGCAATGAGTGCCACTGCCGCACCATATGCCGCACCATATGCCGCACCACTTGCCGCACCACTTGCCGCACCCCTTGCCGCACCC
>Ga0194060_10000065_pt1 | contig 70849 bp, 62 predicted proteins | sample SepL225m_MetaG_FD_163427 | JGI IMG/M metagenome (GOLD analysis project Ga0194060, IMG submission 163427) | Anoxic zone freshwater microbial communities from boreal shield lake in IISD Experimental Lakes Area, Ontario, Canada - Sep2016-L222-5m | ecosystem: Environmental > Aquatic > Freshwater >... | reverse complement strand
GTTTTATGCCCCTGGCGTAAAGCGCAAAGAGCGGTTTGGCATTGCCAAGCATCACGGCAAGATCACCGGCTATCAAGGACTGCATCACCAACCCCTGCACCATCCCGATAAACATCACCGAAGCGGCAGCCACATCAAGATCGGGATCGATTATTCCCTCGCTCATCCCTTTTGCAAGGAGTTTACCAACACGTTCGCCATAATGGTGAAGCATCGTTTGAGCAATGGCCTTGGCTGCTGTCGGATCGGGTCGCTGAAGTTCAGCAAACATCATGCGCGGCGCGCCGGGATGCTTCGCCACAAAATCAATATGCGCTGCAAACATCAGCTCAAGTGCCTCCAGCGGTGAATCGGTGGTGGCAACCACCTTGTCAATCCTGCCGAGCAGTTGAGCAGTAACCCACTCCATCACCGACTGCCAAAGCGCATCTTTGGTGGGAAAATGGCGGAACAAGGCACCCTGCGTCAACTGCATCCGCTCGGCAATCTCCGCCGTCGTAATCGATGCAGGATTTTTCTCGGCAGCAAGCTCAATCACCGCCTCCACCGTCACCGCCCGCCGCTGTTCTGCAGGCAGATTTCTTATGGTTGTTGTTTTTTTCATATGGGTTTGGCTAGTATGATGGAAGATAGTAATTGATTACAATCTTTTGTAAGAGAAAACGATTACTGCTGCCAAACCTGTCAGTCCACCAGCAAACGCAATGGCAAAATGCTATCTTTCAGGAATTCTGATTTTAGCAGTTGAATGGCAGGATGGCAAGATTGCAGGAAAAACGACTGATGGCATTTTTATGGATATACAATTACACGACAACGAATTACGCATGTTAATAAAAGCCTTGCGTTCACCACTTCATCGTTATATCATTGCAATTATAGATAATCAAAATACTTACCTTGATTTTTATGAATGGCTCAAAAATAACAGTCCACGACCAGTGCATGAAATCAATATTACAGGAAACCGATATAGAGAGATTATAGAGCCGTTAAAACTTGTTGGCAATGAGGTGGCACTTATTCCTGACTTTGATTGGTTGTTCATAAAAGGAAATGATGACATTGCTATTTCAATAAACTTAAAGCGCGATTTTTTAGCTGCGCGGAATATCAAAATTATCTGCTGTATGCAACCAGGTAATCTTCACAAGTTCCCTCGCTTTATGAATGACTTTTGGTCGTTTCGATCGCTTGAACTTGATTTTACTGACTATTGGTCGCTGAACCACATCAATCCACCAACGCCATGAAAAAAATCACCATTTTCCTCGCTTCGTCGAATGAGCTGAAAGAGCAACGCGATGCGTTTGAGCGTGAAATTTACCGCAAGTGCAAGGCGTGGTTTGATAAGGGCATATTTCTGCATCTTGAAATATGGGAAGACCTTTCGGCAAAAATGTCTCCGATTCGTTCACAGGATGAGTACAATAAGCTGATCAAAAAAGAGGCTGACCTTTTTGTATTGCTCGCCCGCACGAAAGTTGGGATGTACACCGCTGAGGAGTTTGAAACAGCGTATGGCACGTTCAAAGCTGAAAACAAGCCCTTTATTTTTACCTATTTTGAGCAAACATCGGAACCTGTTGAGCCAAGTTTGCTGGCATTCAAGAAAAAAATTAATGATCTGAAACACTTTGAGGCAAACTACTCCGGCATTGATGACTTGTGGAATCAGTTCAACAAGGAGCTTGATAGGCTTGAGAAAGATGGATTTACGAAAAATGATTTTGTATGCGCGATCAATGTGAATAATCAGAATACTCACATTAACACTCAAATCATTGGCACGACTCTCATTAATCCAATATTTAACTACTAATAGAACATGGATAAAATTTATACTCACATTACTCATTCCATCCTGAATAACCCCATATTCAACTATGGCGAAGGAAAAATTGGAAAATACTTGGGGTCAACTCCATATAAATTAAATAATTTCATTGGTCGCAAAAATGAGCTTGCGACCTTACACGAAAAACTGTTTAAAGAAAACAATGTACAAATACTTATAAATGGAGAAGGTGGTATAGGCAAAACAACCCTTGCAGCCGAATACTATTACGAATATAAGAATAAATACAACCATTTAGCTTGGGTTTTTGCTGAAAGAAGTATAATAGATGCTATGCTTACTTTATCTAACGATTTAAAGATAAGTTTTGATAGCAAAATGACAAATAAGGATCGTCTAAAAAAACTTATAGATAAAATGAAATTATTAGATGAGCCTTCCCTTCTGGTAATTGATAACGCAAACCATCTTGATGATCTTAAAGCATATTATATTGCCGTCAGTAGCTGCCCAAATTTGCATCTTTTGATCACAAGCCGTATTTCAAAGTTCTCTGAAGCTCAAACATATATAATCAATCCACTTGATGAGGATAATGCAATAAAGCTCTTTATAACTCATTATCCAGCACATACTGCAAACGAAAACGAATTACTGAAACATATATTAGAAGCCATTGGCTATAATACTCTTGTTATCGAACTCCTTGCAAAACACTTAAACAATATTCATTCCAGACTTGACATTCAATATACACTTATCACCTTACTTAACGACCTACAAAAAAGAGGTATATTTGCCCTGCCGCATAGTGAACGCATTGGCACTACCTATAAAAATGATGGAGTTGCTCTACGGGAAGAAAAGCCTGAGACTATTATTGCGGCAATGTATAACCTTGCTGAACTCGATACGGATGAAAAAGCTTTACTGTCCATATTTGCAGTACTTCCGGCTGAATCAATTGCTTTGGAAACGCTCAATACACTTCTGCCCGGCATCGTCAATATCAAACGAACCGCGAACTCTCTTGCACAAAACGGATGGGTAGGATTCAGTGATGAAAATGAAAGCTATAAATGCAGTCCTGTTGTGCAGGAAGTAACACGCCAGCAAAACAGTGACCGGCTGCTTGATGACTGCAAGCTGTTGATTACCACTATCACGGATAAACTTGCTTATGATCCCAAAACAGCAAACTTAACTAACATCTCTTATGAAAGAGGTTTTATTTACAGCCGTTATGGAGAAAATATCTTATTTTTAATCAAAGAAAACAATCACGAGATTATCGGTTTAGCTGATAGAGTTGGCAGTTTCAATAAAACAACAGGAAATCTTGGGAAAGCATTAACCTGTTTTGAAAAACAGCTTCAATTATGCCAAGAAATTTCCAATGCTTATTCAGATAATATCTCATACAAAAATTTGCTTGCTATTTCATATGAGAAACTTGGTGAAACCCAATTTGACTTTGGCAATCTCATTATAGCTTTGAACTTGTTTGAGCATCAAAAATGTTTGTTTGAAGAAATTTACATTCTTTATCCACAAAACATTTTATACAAAAAAGGACTTGCTATTTCATATGAGAAACTTGGCAATATTCACATTACCCTCAAGAACATCAATAAAGCGCTCGAGTCTTATGAAAAAGAAACACATTTATTAGAAGAATTGTATAATATTTATCCACAAGAGTTTAAATATTCTCTTTCTATAGCATATGAAAAAATCGGTGAAGCTTTATATGAGCTTGGTCAAGTTAACAAAGCATTAATTTTTTACAAAAAATACTTTTATCTTAGCAAAGAATTATATGACGAGCACCCTCATGATATTTCACTCAAAAATGCACATGCAATGTCTTGTTCAAAAATGGGTGAGATTTACTCTAACCTCGGCGATCTTGATAACGCTTTGATTTTTCATGAAAACGAAAATCGTTTATTTCAAGAAATCTATAGTCAATTTCCAGAAAATGTCTTGTTCAAAAACGGACTCGCCACCTCTTATTCCAAACTCGGAGAAACTCAATCTGCTCTTGGTAATTTCAGCAAAGCATTAGTATATTTTGAAAAGGATAAAAAATTAAGTAAAGAACTTTACGATGTTTATCCGCAAAATATTTCATATAAAAATGATTATATAATTTCGTTTTTAAAACTTGGTGAGACATACTCATCCATTGATGATTTTGATAATGCTTTGAGTTTTTTTGAAAAGTATTATCAATTAAAAAAAGAATTATATGACACATCTCAATACAATATTTCTTTCAAAAGAGATATTGCTTTTTCATATTTAAAACTTGGTGATACGCACTCAGCTCTTGGTAATCCAGAAAAAGCTTTAACTTTTTATGAGCAATACTTCAACTTTATGAAAGAACTTTATGAAGAATCTCCCCAAAACATCTCTTTTAAAAATGAACTTGCTATTTCTTATGAAAGAATAGGTGATACACACTCCATCCTCAATAATCTTGAAAAAGTTTTAATTTTTTATAAACAGAATAACCAATTAAGCAAAGAAGTTTATATGGCTTATCCTGAAAATTTCTCATACAAAAACGGACTTGCGATTTCATATGCAAAATTAGGTGTCTTCTACTGGATAACACTTCAGGATATTGCATCTGCCCATATTTATTTTCAACAAGCTGAACCATTATTGGCAGAACTAGTCGCAGACTTTCCATCCAATGCTGAATTACAACACAATTGGTCGAATGTCAAAAAATCTTTACGAGCACTGCATCAATCATAACCATTGTCACCCAAGCATACAACCACTGTTCCTCATCAAAAACATCACCCACAAAGGTGCCGATTGATAAACCGCTAATCTTATGAACTATCAACAGTTACTATCCCTCCTCAAAGAGACCAACCGCGAGTTGCAGCACAAAGCTGCACGCTCGGTTGATACTGCCCTTGTTATCCGCAATTGGCTCTTTGGCTGGTACATCGTAGAGTTTGAGCAAGGCGGCGCTGCACAACGAACAGAGCTTTATGGTAAAAACCTTATTAATCGGCTCTCTCAAGAACTCAAAAGCATTGGTTTAAAAGGTGTCTCAACAACCAGTCTCAGACAGTTCAGAACGTTCTATCTCGCTTATGAAAAGATTGGTCAGGCACTGTCTGACCAATCTTGTGAAAAATGCAGTATTTTTAGCTCTTTCGAAATTTTGCAGGCAGTGCCTGCGAAATCTGAACGTGAGCAAAGTGGACTACAAAAGATTCAACAGGCACTGCCTGTTGAATCTTTTGACACCATTGCTGATACCCCACATATCGTGCAGAAACTCTCGGCATTATTGGCAGGGAGCTTTTCTCTTGGATGGACACATTATGTTGCGTTGCTGACTCTATCGAATGCTGACGAACGCCGATTCTACGAAATTGAAGCCCACAGTAATAGTTGGGGAGCCCGAGAACTGGAGCGGCAGATAGCTGCATCGCTATATGAACGCTTGGCACTCAGCAGGGACAAAGCGGGAATCAGGCAGCTTGCGCAGAAGGGATTGGTGGTTGAAAAGCCTGCTGATGTTATCAAAAACCCTTTTGTGCTTGAGTTTCTGGATTTGGAAGAGAAAAGCGCCTATTCAGAACATGCACTCGAAACGGCAATTATCAACCACCTCGAACACTTTCTGCTTGAACTGGGCAAGGGGTTTCTTTTTGAGGCACGCCAGAAACGCTTCACCTTCGATAATGACCACTTCTATGTTGATCTGGTCTTCTACAATCGCCTGTTACGTTGCTACGTGCTCATTGACCTCAAGCGCGACAAGCTGACGCATCAGGATTTGGGTCAGATGCAGATGTACGTGAACTACTTTGATCGCTACGTGAAAACCGAAGATGAACTGCCAACCATCGGCATTCTGCTCTGCCATCGCAAAAGTGACGCACTGGTTGAGTTGACACTGCCAAAGGACTCAAATATTTTCGCCTCAAAATATCAGCTCTATCTCCCATCAAAAGAGGAGTTGAAAAGAGAGTTGGAAGAGGCGGCAGGAATTGAGCATCGAGAAAATCCGGATCAAAAAAAATAATCCCCCATGCCTGACTCCCAACTGCTCATTATAAAAAACATCACCCACGAAGGCCCTGGATTGCTTGATCCACTGCTGCACACCTATGGCATAACTACCGACGTTGTAGATTTATCGCAAGGCGAAACCTTCCCCGACCCGCAAAACTACCAGGCTGTCGTAGTGCTTGGCGGTCCGCAAAGTGCGAACGATGCCACTCCCTTCATGCAACACCAACTCCAGCAAATAAAACGGATTGTGGCGGAGGGCATTCCCTATCTTGGCATCTGCTTGGGAATGCAATTGCTGGTAAAAGCTGCGGGTGGCAGAGTGCTCCCCTGCCCACAAAAAGAGATCGGCTTTTTTGACGCTGATGGTGCTCCATACGCCATTGAGCTCACCAACGCTGGCAAAAACGATCCGATTTTTGCCGGACTGGACGACACCATCCGGGTGTTTCAACTCCATGGCGAAACCGTAGAGCTTGCTCCATCGGGCACAGAACTGCTGGCAACGGGCATACAGTGCCGCCATCAAGCCGTGAAAGTTGGGGCAAACGCTTACGGCTTGCAGTGCCATTTTGAGCTTACCCGATCCATGTTTGCCGAGTTGCTCACCATTGACCACGATCTCAAGCAGATGGATAGCAAGCAATATCTTGCCGATTTTGAAACATTCCATGAAGCATACAGCGTAACCGGCAACCAACTTTTGCACAACTTTTTAAAACTTGCCAACCTTGCTTGAAGCATCAGCTACTCCTGTTGACCCACGTCGTGTAAGGTTGCTGAACGACCGGGCTGATACAGCGGGAACAGTCATCTACTGGATGTCGCGTGACCAGCGGGTACGCCACAACTGGGCGCTGCTCTTTGCCCGCTTCAAGGCGACGCTACTGCATCAGCCGCTGGTGGTAGTGTTTACCCTTGCACCCGCGTTTCTCGGAGCACCGCTTCGCCAATACGACTTCATGCTCAAAGGACTTCAGGAGGTTGAAAGAGATTTGAGAGCGCTCAATATCACCTTGGTCTTACTGCAAGGAGAGCCGACAGAGGAGCTTCCCCGCTTTGCCACAGCTATGAACGCAGGCCTCATAGTGACCGACTATTCCCCACTGCACATTTCACGGAGATGGAAAAACGCGATTGCAGAACAGCTCACCATCCCGCTCTACGAGGTTGATGCACACAACATCGTCCCCTGCTGGATGGCATCCCAAAAACTGGAGTACTCCGCCCGCACCATCCGCCCGAAAATCAACGCTCTTTTGGGCGACTTTCTCACACCATTTCCTGAGCTTGAACCACTGCAAACGCCTCCAGAACAGCCGCTGGTGGAGTGGGAAAGCATCCGCCAAAAGCTGCACGCTGACCCAGATTTAGCGCCTGTGGATTGGCTGAAGCCGGGCGAAAAAGCCGCTGCCGATTGTCTGAACAGCTTCATGCAGCAGAAGCTCTCAGGCTATACCGTGCAACGCAACGACCCGAATGCCAATGCTGTCTCAAACCTCTCGCCCTACCTCCATTTCGGCCATATCAGCGCGCAATTCATCGCAACAAAGGTGATGGCAAGCCAAACACCGAAGGATGACAGAAAGGCATTTCTTGAAGAGCTGATTATACGCCGCGAGCTTTCGGACAACTTCTGCGCCTGTAACGACCAATATAATTCGTATGACGGCATCCCCAACTGGGCGAAAGAGACTCTGACACAGCACAGCAGCGACAAACGGGAGTATCTCTACACGGCAGAAGAGTTTGAGAGATCGGCAACGCATGATCCGCTCTGGAATGCAGCGCAGCACGAACTGGTACAAAGCGGCAAAATACACGGCTACATGAGGATGTACTGGGCAAAGAAAATTCTGGAATGGAGCAGAACACCGATTGAGGCTTTCGACATTGCCATTGCGCTGAACGACCGCTATGCACTGGATGGACGGGAGCCCAACGGCTACGCAGGAGTTGCGTGGTCAATTGGTGGGTTACATGACCGCCCGTGGTTTGAGCGGGAGGTCTATGGAAAAATCCGTTACATGAATGCCAATGGCTGTGCAAGAAAGTTCGATGTCAAGCGCTACATCAACCGCTGGACGCTCTAAAAGTTCATAAGCCGTTGAATTTCAAGCAGATGAGTGTCAATAGTGTGGTTGAGTTTCACCGCCTTGTTGAAGGGAACCTGCACAATATGATCGTTTGCAAGCCCAATCATGATACTTTTCTGGTCATCAAGCAAGGCATCAATGGCCGCAACTCCCATTCTGGTGGCGTTGATCCGATCTTTGGCTGTGGGACTTCCTCCCCGCTGAATATGACCAAGAATTGAGACACGCACCTCCAGATCAGGATGCTTTTGACGCACCTCTTCAGCTATCTTCATGGCACCGCCAGTCTCCTCGCCTTCGGCAACAATAACAATACCGCTGCTCTCTTTATTCTTGTACCCTTTGCTCAGGAATTTGTACAGTTCATCCTGCTGATGCTCGTTCGATTCAGGAATAACAATCACCTCCGCACCACAGGCAATACCACTGTTCAGGGCAATCATCCCCGCTTCATGCCCCATCACTTCAACAAAAAAAATGCGCCCGTGCGATCTGGCCGTATCCCTGATTTTATCAACCGCATCAACAACAGTATTCAGCGCCGTTTCATACCCTATGGTATAATCGGTTCCATACATATCGTTATCAATGGTGGCTGGAATCCCGACAAACGGTATATCGTACTCCTGCGACATCACAAGAGCGCCGGTAAAAGAGCCATCACCGCCAATCACAACAACAGCATCAATCTCAGCTTTACTCAATTGCTCATAGGCTTTTTCACGACCATCAGGAGTCATGAATTCAATACAGCGGGCGGTTTTAAGAACAGTTCCGCCAAGATGGAGAATTCCGCTGACATCGAATGCTTCCAATGGAATAAAATCACCGTCAATCATACCCTGATAACCACGACGAATACCTGTCACTTTCAGCTTATTGGCTATTGCCGCCCGAGTCACTGCACGAATAGCAGCATTCATTCCTGGAGCATCTCCACCGGAAGTCAACAAGGCAATTCTCTTCAATGCTCTTTTATTCACGGTTTAAATTTTAAGTTACGTTGCAACTATCTTCATCAGGAGTGTCCACCAACAACGATACGCAAAATTTTAACATTCAGGACAACAAACCGGAAGAGCTGCCACACCAGGTTTTTCCGCCAATAAAGTGTCCCTTTTGAGGGTACCGGCGGATAAGCCTCGTCATAATATGCTTTAACTTTATTCATACTTCTACATGTTTAATCGTTGAACATCGTGAGTTACTCCGGAATCAACCACCAGAAGGGGTAGCCCTTTGCTTTGTGGAAAAAGAGATAGTGCAGGATAACTTTTAGCCAATGTCCCGCCAAACCAGCCTCTCCAAGCGAGTAGTCCATATCACGACCCCAGTCGGGGTACTTGTTCCAGTCAGGAACAACCGGGAAAAGAGTCATTGATGCTCCCAGACCATCAAACGAACCGAATCCTGCAGAGACAACGCATGCCGCACCCATTCTGCTCATTGAAGCTTTATGGCGATACTCCTCTGCTCCCTGAATTTTTTCTGCAATGTTCAGTGCCACAATTTTTCCCATAACACCCGCAGGCATACCAGTTCGAGGTGCCGTCGGAAAAATCTGGCGACCACTCGGGCTCGACATGGGTTTTGAAATCGGATGCGGAGGGGCAAAGGCAATCCCCGGAGCAAAGATATTTTTATAAAAAGGATTCTGGTAAATAGAGGGCCAGTCATCTGCAGCCCACTCTTCAAACGGCTTTGCTGTGTAATCGGCATCGACCTTCATGAACTTGTTCGGGGCAAACATCTTCTCGGTAATATCAGCTCCTGACTTGTCATAAGCAGTGAGTCCAACCCCTGAGAATGAAGGAATAAGCATGGCGAAATCAAATTCCTGCGTCAACTCTTCGCCATCAAGTGTCTCATAAAAAGCCTTGCCGGGTTCGACATGATGGACCCCGGCGCGCCGTTTCCAGTTGATACCATACTCGGCCATAATGGATTCCGTAAACACCTTCGTCGGTGTATAGTAGCCTCCCCGATTAATAAAAGCACCCGCCATACCAAAATCACCAAGCTCATACTCATTGGATATCCAGGTAATCTGCGCCTTATTGCTTAGACCGAGTTTTGAAATTTCATAAGCCACATTGAGAATATATTCAAAAGCAGCTCCCTGACACGTCGACATGGCATGACCAGTACCAATCAAGATTCGCTGCTTTTGACCTGCCTGCATCTTTTTGATATTATCCTGCAGATGCTCCCAGGCATGCGCAGCATGAGTATAGGTACAAACTGAAAAGCTGTTTTTATCCGGTCCAAGGCCTGGTGTAGCATCAAAATTGAGCTTGGGGCCAGTGGCATTGACCAGAAAATCATAATCAACTTTCTCTGTCTGACCGTTCCGCACCCCATCGGTGTATTCAATTGTAACATACCCTTTTGTAATCTCATCATCACCTTCAGGGTGAATTTCAATGGCTTTTGCCTGTTTCAGGATAATACCCCAACGATCATAGACCTTTTTTAGTTCAAAACGAACATCGTCAATAGACATCTGCCCGACACCAACCCATATATTTGAGGGAATCCACTGGTAATATGCGTTTGGGGTAACAACAACAACCTCGTGATGCTTGCCAAGTTTCTTTTTAAGAAACGAAGCTGCGGTATGGCCTGAAACCCCCGCCCCTAAAACGACTACCTTTGCCATAGCAACTCAATGTTTTCAATTGTTCGAAATAATGCAGCTTCACACCAGGCTATTTAAAAGCAGTACCAGGCTCAACACCAACAGCTTTGAGAATTTTTGCAAGCGGGCAGAACCCCGTAAATCCAGCCTGAAAAAGGTTCAACCCCACAAAACCGGTAAACCAGAGCCAGTTCTGATTATGATAAATAGAGAGTAAAACACTTGTCAGCACAAAACAGCCTGCAACCGAAAACACAACACGATCAATATTCATAGTGATTATTATTTGAATGATGAATAAAACAATGATGACTTGACAAGATTCACACCATAACACGCAACATATTATCTATAAAACAGATTAAGCCAGAGTCGAATGCCTTGATTGCTATCAACGGCCAGTATCAGTTAATCCTTGACGCATCGGACTGAAAAACCTGTTTTTTTACTCGCCTTGCCTTTTCGCAGTGCCGAATCAAAATACCCAAGAGAGCGCCCCCATGCACTGATTGGCGTTAATTCCGTTGATGTCCATAGCCGACTGTATTCCCCCGGTGACATAAAAGCCCCATCTGTATCCCGCCTCGCTCCAGCAGGCAAAGCATTAAAACCGCTTGCATTCGCCGCTGTTCCTGCATCCGATCCCTTCCAACTCCCTGGAGCCTTGAGCACTCCCCCGGCATTCTCTGATCCGCCAAGTTGATCGCAAAGCAGACTCCACTCAGCCTCAGTGGCAACATGCCAGCCATTCGGCGCAAGACCTCTTGGATCGGCCACGGCGTACCAGTTGTAAAGTTTACCATAGGTTGTTCCATTCGCTTGCTTATTGTCGTTGTAACACCATGCGCCTGTTGTAAGACTTGCCCACTCTCTGGGCTCCCTCACTTCCGGAATCGTATCACCATTCCGATAGTGCGCAACATCAAGATTTTTCCCAATCAAGATCATGGAACCAATCTTACTGGCAGGATAACTATTACCATCACCATCAACAACATTTTGAGGCTTACTGTAGCATCCGGCAAACAAAAATATGACTGCAAATAGTTCCGTTATTATAAATATGCACCGTCTATACATAATGACTCAATATGGCATTACAATCTCTGAAAAAACTCATCCTCTTCTTTCGCTCGACAAGAAATCAGAGACCAAATCAAGGCTTTTCTTTGGTAGCAGTAACTAAAAAGAGTGGATAAGCTGCCATTTTACCCAATCTGTTCACTTTTTCCATCGTATAAATGGTTTCAAATGATGTTACCTGCAGTCCTGCCGCAATAAGTTGAGCTGTCAATGCTTCACGGTCAAACCCGTAATGAACCTTTTCAAGCGGATCGTCATGAAACAAGCCATCTTCGATATCAAGATCAGCCAGAGCAATAGTGCCACCTGGACATAGAAGAGTTGATACCCGATTCAGAAACCCTGCCGTATCATCAATATGGTGAAGCGTCATGCTGCTGTAGATCAAATCAAAACTCTGTTCAGCGTCACCGAAGCCGGAGGATGACAACAAATCAATACTGCTCGTTTCTATATTGGTAACTCCCAATGCTCTGATTTTCTTCTGAAGCACCGCAACCATTTCTGTGGAGGTATCAATTGCTGAAATCCTTTTGACCAGAGGCGCAATTTCAAGGGTAACCAAACCTGTGCCACAACCGAATTCCAGTGCGCGCATAGTTTCGGCTGGTTTTACCGCTGCTATGATTGCCTTCCCAACCGCAAGGGCAAGCGCCCTGCGTCGCGGGTTCTCATCCCATTGCGACGCTTCTCGATTAAATTTATCCAGACTGTTCCAGATGCCAGACATAGTTTCAACAGTAATAAATTAAATGTCAGAGGATTGAGTCTCAGAAATACAACCGCCCTTGCGTTGAAGAGAGACACCACACCGGGGACAAGATGTTTCCCGACAAGGCTCTCCCTTTTTGTGCGGCAGCTCATGGCCACATCCAGGGCAAACACAAATATCGGGCCGATCCGTCGGAACACTGTCGCAAAGAGACCTGAACACACCACCCTGGATACAGAGTTGTTTGCCGTCAACAATAGCCTCCGCAACTTTTTTATGGGCGGCTTCAAGAATACGTCCAAAAGTGGGGCGGGAGACATTCATCCGAACTGCCGCATCTGCTTGATATAAACACTCTTTGTCCGCCAGCCTGATAGCCTCCAGCTCATCAATCGTCAGCAGAACAGTTTCCAGACCATCAGGATAAACACCATCCGGTTTGAAGCATGAAATTTTTGGCATATCCTGAATAGATCTGCAATTTTTAGGCCTGCCAACCCTTTTATTTTTCATCATCATAATCCGGATTTCGTAAAATTAACGGGTTACCGTTTGTACGATAAATTCAGGTGGTTCCATGATATGCCTTTTAACGGCACAGAGATTGGCGGCACTAATAATCGCTTCCTTGTATTTCTCAGGAAAGCTCTCAGGCAGTTCTATCGTAAGCTCGATTTTTCCTATGCCATGACCAGATTCCCTGGCGAAATGAGTCTGAACAATCCGGATTTCATCTGTCGGTATATCTCTGTTCTGACAAAAGGATAAGACATAAACGGCTGCACAGGTGCCAATAGAGGCAAGAAAAAGTGAAAAAGGCTCTGGAGCAGAACCCTCTCCCCCGGCATGAAGCGACTGATCGGTATGAATAGTAAAGCCATTAAAATTGGCATCTACCTTCTTTCCACCCCCAAATGTTACGATCATTTTGCTGTTCATGGTATACACAAGTAGATAATGGTTGAAACAATATATCCCTGTCCCTATTGTAAACATAAGCTCACAATAAAACAAGTCACAATTTCTTTTTTGAGTACATATTACCAAGCGTCAACTTAAGGTATAAACCTGAAACGGCAGTGCTTTTCTGATAACGACAACGTCACGTCGAAGTCAGATAAAGAGGTGTGATTTTGGATAAAAGTCTATATCTGATCGATATGCTGACTCTTGTAATAGCTTGCAGGAGAGGAATCGAACGGTTGACGAGTATACTGTCAACCGTTGCGCCGCATACTGAAAGTCATGATAAAGATCAAAAAATATTTGTTTCTCACCCTGACCTACTCCAGAACCAAATCAATCGTCCGGCGTTGCATATCAACACTGTTGACCTTTACCTTCACCCGCTGGCCTATCTGGAGCCGTTTCTTGCGGCGCTTGCCAACAAGGGAGTAAGTGGCCTCGTCATACTCGTAATAATCGTCGGTCATATTGCGCATGTGCACCATCCCTTCGATGGCAAAATCAACCATTCTGACATATATCCCATAATCGGTTGCGCCTGAGATGACGCCAGGATAAGCCTTGCCGACATGGTTTGCCATATACTCAACCTGCTTCAGCTTGATCGACTCCCGCTCCGCCTCCACGGCACTCTTCTCCCGCTCGTTGGAAATCTGGCAGACTGTCTGGATTTTATCGGTCAGTTCAGCAAGCCGCGTAGCAGAAATTTTGCGGCGCTTCTTGCGGAGGTTCTCGTACTCAAAAAGCATACGATGAACAATAAGATCGGGGTAACGCCTGATCGGCGAAGTGAAGTGGGTGTAATGTTCAAAGCCGAGACCGTAATGGCCAACATTATCGCCAGTGTAGACCGCTTTCGACATGCAGCGCAGCACCAGCTCGCTCACCAGAAACTCAATATTGGATCCCTTCACCTGCTGCAAAAGCTGTCGAAGCGCTGAGGCTGAAACAATCGGCCCCTCCTTGCCACGATTCAGCTTGAGGTCAAAACCAAGCCTCTTGACAAAATTGGCGAGAATGAGCACTTTATCCTGCTGAGGAGCGCCATGAATTCTGTAGATAACCGGGTGGGGCTCTTTTTTGTTCTCCTTGAAGGTTTTTGTGAGGTATTTAGCCACCTTTCGATTGGCAAGCAGCATAAACTCTTCAATAAGGCGATGGCTGCCAAGACGCTCTTTTTTCATCACTTCGAGCGGCTCACCCTTACTGCCAAGCTTGAAGCGCACCTCTTCGGTTTCAAAATCGAGCCCGCCGTGCTTGAACCTTTTTTCACGAAGAATAATACTGAGACGGTCGAGCGACTGAAGTTCAGTAATATAATCGCCCTTACCCTTCTTCAGAATCTCCTCAACATCCTCATAAGCAAAACGACGCTTGGAGTGAATAATCGTTTTATGGAACTCGTGGCTGCGAACTTCACCGTCAGGGCTTATCGTCAAAAAAACTGAGTATGCCATGCGGTCAACACCAGGATTGAGACTGCAAATCTGTTCGGAAAGGCGTGCAGGCAGCATAGGAATTACCCGGTCAACAAGATAGACTGAGGTGGCCCTTTTCAACGCCTCACGGTCAAGGGGAGAGTTTTCGGGCACATAGTGCGACACATCAGCAATATGAACTCCAATTTTATAGTGCCCATCCTCAAGCAGTTCAATCGAAAGAGCATCATCAAAATCTTTTGCATCAACAGGGTCGATGGTAAAAACAACTTTGTCGCGAATATCAAGCCTGCCTTTCAGATCCTCATCAGATATGCCCTCACGAATTGAAGCGGCAAAATCGAGGAGCCCAGCATCAAAGGTTTCATCAATTCCCTTGCTGCGGGCTATGGCGCTCACCTCGACCGCCGAATCTCCGGCTAGGCCAAGGATCTCCAGCACCTTTGCCTGAATCACTCCCTCCTTGCTGAAATCAAGTTCTCCCGCCAGCACCTTCTGGCCATCACTCGCCTTGAGAGAATTTTTCAGAGAAACGGTAATTTCCGGCAGAAGCTTGCGATCATCCGGCTTAAGCGTAAACTTGCGGTTAGCCTTGGTCAGCGTGCCGACAATGGTTGTGAGCCGGCGGCTTATAACCTTCAGCACAGCACCCTCACACCGCTGATGGGGAGTGGATTTTGATGCGTAGGTATCGGGAACTTTGGAAACCAGAACCTCAACTTCATCGCCATGAATAGAGCCGCCCATATCGACCGCCTTGATGAAAATATCATCATCAAAACCCTCAACATCAACAAACCCGTAGCCATTGGGATGAGTGGCGATATGACCAGAATAGTTCTGTGCCACGGTATACGGCTTTTTGCCGGGCAAAGGGAAGGGCTTGGCAAGCTCAAGATGAGCCTCAAAAGTGGATGCATCGGCACCAGACATACCATAACAGCGGTTGGAGTCTTTGTCCAGCGTCCCCTCCTCCTGCAATTTATGCAGCACATACCAGAAACCGGGAAGCTGTTTTGACTCTGTATATCCAAGCGCTCTGGCCAAATCTGTAGACTTGAAGCGCTCGCCCTCATGATCAGCGAAAAAGGTGACAATTTCAGCCGCAAGAGAGCTTTCGCCACGCCTGAAGAGAAACTCGTTGATCAGAATATGATCATTGGCTCTGACCCGATCTCCGGAAAACTGGGAAGGCTGTTTATTCGCTTTGGTTCCGGAGAATTTCGATTTCCGTTTATAACGTTCTCTTGCCACAACAGTAACTCATTTATATTGAATATTGAAAAACGCGCATCAAGCAGGCGGGAACTACAACAATCCTTGAATTCATATCAACAACAAAGGTAACCACACTCTACCTGCAACACAATGACAAACAATTCAGCAGTTTCAACATAATGAAAAGAAGCCATAAAATCGGTTTTCTTTTATGAGATAACTGTTATTATTTGGCACCATAAAGACAACTGTTGACCTCTTCAATGTCAGCCTCAGAGAGAGAGCCTGCGGTCTGTTTGAGCATGAGTCGGTTAAGAATATACTGATATCGTGATTTTGCCAGATTCCGTCTGGCAGCAAAAAGCTTCTGCTGAGCATCAAGCACATCAACGTTACTGCGCAATCCTGCTGCATACCCTTTTTTTGTTCCGGTCAAAGCAATTTCGCGTGAACGAACCGCCTGCTCATAAGCCTTTATGAGGGAAATATTGCTCACGACACCGTTATAATACTTTCGCACCTCCGACTCAACACCTCGTTCCTGCCAACTAAGCTGCTCTCCAGCTTTCAAACGTTTTGCTTGCGCCTGACGTATCGAAGAGCTCACGTAGCCACCAGTATAGGTAGGCACACTAAACTGAATACTTATCGAATAGGTATCATAAATTGAGCCAATTGAATAATTATTCTCACTCTCTGAATAATTTCTCCCACCCACAAGGTCAATCGTTGGATATCCAGCAGCACGCTGTTTTTGTATCTCCCTCATCGCAATCTCCACCTCCTGACGAGCAGCAACCAATCCTGAATTTCCAACAACTGAAGATTCAATCCATGACTCCACACGATCAGGATCTGGCCTTGCAAGGCGCAGCTTTTGGGGCACAAGTTTAGATAATTTTTCGGGATAGATGCCTGTAAGATCTTCAAGCTCCCGACGGCTGTATTCGACACTATTGATAATTTCCACTCTATCAGCATACGCATTGTCATATCCAGCCTGTGCCTCCTCCACCTCGGTAATCGTGCCAAAACCCTTTTGCAATCGGCGTTTAGCCTGTTTAAGCTGCTCCTGTGCTGCAATGATCAACGCATTACTGAAATCAAGGTTATCCTCTGCAAACAAAGCATTACAATATGATTCCGTTACTCTAACCATCAATGATGCCTGCTCCTTCTGAAAGTCAGCATCACTTTTAGCCGCAACAAGCTTGGCCTGTTTATATCCAGCAATATTCGAAAGATTAAAAAGAGACTGACGAACTGAAACACCCAAATTCACAGTATTATAAAAGTCGGCAGGAGAAGTACGCCCATACCTGCTGAACTGCGTTGCGCTACGTCCCCGCGCAGCACTCATGCGCACGTTTGGCAGCAACTGCGACTTCGCCTTTCCAATCTCCTCTTTATACATCTGATTATCAGCTTTTGCAGAGCGGATGCGAGCATCATACTCAACTGCCTTCAGATACACTGTCGTTAAATCGACAGAAGCGGCATACACATTCGTGGCCGTAAAGAGTACCACAATAATAATTATGGAGAACAATAACTTCATGATCAACTCACTCGTCGCGTTTAGTTATCTGCACAGGACACTACTCCTCTTTCATTGAAACCGAAATCCTCTTGATGAGGGGATCGACAAGATAAGTTAATAGCGAACGTTCACCTGTCTTGATGACAACCGTCACTGGCATTCCCGGCTGCATCTCACGCTTACCAAGAGACTTCAATCCTTCGGGAGTGACTGAAATACGTGCAAGATAGTAGGGGGCTCCTGGCTGCATTGGATTGACCTGCGGATCTGTCACAATGTCTTTCGAGAGCGATGCAACAATTCCCTCAACGACAAGCTGGGGCGAGTGAGCAAATGAAGAAAAACTCACATCAACCGGCAACCCCTTGCGAATACTGTCAATAAGATGCGGAGCAACCTTGGCATCAATAAGCAGTCCCTCATTGAGCGGCACAATATCCATCATCTTCTGCCCAGGCTGAATCACAGCGCCAACCGTCTGCACCTGCAAACCAACCACCTGTCCTGAAGCCGGTGAACGCACCTCGGTATCAGCAAGCTCAGCCGCAAGTGCCCTGCTCTTTTCAGCATCCGCCTCCACTTCAAGCTGAACCTGCGCCAATTGTGATGCCGTACCACTCTTGAACTCTGCAATCTTAAGTTCCAACTCGTGCATTTGGCTCAAGGGAGCATATCCCTCTTTCACCAAAGATGATATAGCCACAAGTTGACCATTAAGAATTTTCAGCATAGTCTGACGCGACGAAAAGAGCTTTTTCTGATTATTCATATTCTGTTCGGCCAGCTTTCTCTCAGAATTGCGTAACAAATCAGGATGAAAAGTAATTGATGATGCTCCTCCCATCTCCGCCTGGAGCCGATCTGCAGTCGCCCGCATACCGATGTAGTGCTGGTGAATTTCGTCATATCGGGCTCTTGCGGTCTGACTGTCCAGCGTGATAAGAATATCACCCTCCTTAACGATCTGACCCTCCCTGACGTGAACATTATCAATTCTGCCTCCACGGAGATTCTCAACCACCTTCCGTTTTGTGGCAATACTCACCAACCCCTGACAAGGTACCCCTTCATCAAGAGGCGCAAAAGAGGCCCAAAGCAGAAAACCGCCAAATCCAACAAGCAAAATCCAAATACCAAGCCGAACAGGACTACGGGTATCACGATACTCGTTTCCCGTACCTCCCGCACTATTTTTGGCAGGAACAAGCTGGATTTTAGCCATAACTTCACGAATATTCATCACTCTGCTTTAAACATTTGATAAAATAAACATCAATTTGACTGATATTTATGCGTTCTTTGCACTTTCGGCACGCATAGCGGCCAATACTTCATCACGAGTTCCACATCTGACAATCCTTCCCCCCTGCATAACAACCAGAAGATCTGCCACAGCAAGCACACTTGGCCTGTGCGTAACAAGAATAACTGTCTTACCCTCCCTCCTTAAATTTTTTATCGCTTCAAGCAGAGAGCGCTCACCAGCATCGTCAAGGTTTGCATTAGGCTCATCAAGAACAATAATTGCGGGTTTACCATACAGTGCACGGGCAAGTCCAAGACGCTGTCGCTGTCCTCCGGAAAGCATCCCTCCAGCTTCACCAACCGGAGTATCATAGCCACGTGGAAAACGCAAAATCATCTCATGAATACCAGTACTCTTTGCGGCCTCTATAACTTTAATAGAGTCAATTTCTGCAAAGCGTGCTATATTTTCAGCGATAGAGCCTTCAAAAAGTTCAACATCCTGCGGAAGATACCCAATATGTGGACCAAGCTCCATCCTGTCCCAGCTCTCAACTGGTTCACCATCAATAAGCACTATACCGGTTCGTTGTGGCCACACACCAACAATACAGCGAGCCAAGGTCGACTTTCCTGAACCAGATGGCCCCAATACAACAGTCACCTTTCCAGCAGGAAACATCGTTGTAAGAGTATCAAGAATTGGAGTCTGTCGTCCCTCCACGGTAGCGGTCAACCCCTCAAGACGTATTTCACCAAAAGGATCCTGATGTTTTGCTCCAGCCAATCGTTCAGGAAAATCCTCAAGAAGTTTTTCGAGACGCATAAATGCAGTTCGAGCCTGAACGAAAGGTTTCCATGTGGCTACAACAAGATCAAGAGGCTGAAGTGCTTTCGACATCAGTACATTCGCGGCTATCATAGAGCCAACTGGCATCTTGCCGTCAATAACCAAAAATGCACCAGCTCCCAATGTCAGTGACTGCATACTGTAACGCACAAACTTGGCAAATGATTGCTGGCGATGCTGCCGATCAAGCGACGATTCTGCCTTCGCAAGAGACGCATCATGCAATATGAACCACTGTTTCCGCAGATTTCCAGCCATACCCATAGCATGTACTGGTTCAATATTGCGAAGCTTGCTTTGCACATAACGGTAGCTGTCATTACCGGATTCTGCAGCCTTCTCGATTTCGGTTACGGAGAGTCTATGAGTCTGCCAGGTAACTCCAAGTTGGATAACAGCAAAAAAAATAGAGAGATATCCCAGAAATGGACTGAGCAAAAAGATAACGGCAATGTAAATCGGAGTCCAGGGAGTATCAAAAAAAGCAATAATACCGTTAGAGGTCAAAAACTGGCGAATATTAGTCAAATCAGAGAATGCTTCAGTAACATTGCGTCGAGTCTGATTCAGATATGCCTCAAAACTTGCCTTGAAGACCAGTGAGTTCAGCGCTTCATCAAGACGGACTCCTGCCCGGACCATAATGCGTGACCGGAGCCATTCGGCAAACGCCATCACTGCATAAAACAAGACCAGAAACATGGTGAGCGTAAGAAGGGTCAGCTCACTGCCACTCTTCATGACACGGCCATAAAGCTGCAACATATAGATTGTCGGCGTCAACATCAACACATTGGCTATCAGGCTGAATATACCCACCCAGACAAACTCTCTTCTAAACTCCCAGAGTTGTCGGGAAAGTACACTACGATTAAAAAATTCAGGTTTCATGAGAATCTTTTTGCTAATAAGTATTAGCCCTGGGGCCTGGAAACTGGAGGCTGCTGACCCGCTGGAGGCGACTGAAGCGCCTCCATAACCTCCTTGCAAGTACCAAAGCGCTGTACCTGACCATCAACAAGAACAAGCATGTGCTCTATTGCGCCCAGAATATTGAGGCGATGGGTGATAACAATCACCGTTGAGCCACTATTTCTCAACTGCATAACCGCATTAATCAGTGCAGCATCACCTGCTTCGTCAAGGCTTGCATTTGGCTCATCAAGGACCACAAATTTAGGCATATCATAAACTGCCCGGGCAAGAGCCACACGCTGCCTTTCCCCTCCGGAAAGGAAAGAACCATCATCACCGATCTGGGTGGCGTACCCATTGGAAAGTTGATCAATAAGTGAGTCAAGGCCAACCATTCGACACGCCGCATTCACTTTTTCCTGATCAGGTTCACCAAAACGTGCTATATTTTCAGCAATCGTGCCCTCAAACAACTCAACATTCTGTGGCAGGTAACCAACGTGACGACCAAGCTCCTCCTTGTCCCACTGATAAATATCATTCCCGTCAAGCCGAACCTTTCCCTGCATCGCAGGCCATATCCCCACCAGCAATCTTGCGAGGGTAGTTTTTCCTGATGCCGATGGACCAACAATTGCAAGCGAACCTCCTGGAGCCACCCTGAAATTTACCCCTTTTATAATCTGCACCGGACTTCTTGGGGCACCTGCAATAACACCCTCAACCGAAAGCTGACCAGCAGGCGCTGGCAATGCCATACCCTTTTGCGGCATTGGAAGCTCCCGAAGCAATCCTTCAAGACGACCGTACGATTCGAGAGCGCCCTCCACTTGACGCCAGCCTCCAATAATCTGTACAAGCGGAGCCAGCACCCTCCCGCCAAGAATTGATGCAACAATCATGCCTGAACCCTGTATCTCCCCTTTTAGCGTCAACCAGCAGCCCATACCAAGCAAAAGGGAGCTTAAAAGACTCTGTACAAGCTTGGAAAAAGCTGCATTGGTACCGGCATGATCAGAGGCCTCAGCCTGATGCATCAAAAACTCCTGCTGAAGAGCTGTCCAGCGTTTATGGATATGACCAAGCATTCCCATCGACTCAATGACCTGCGCATTGCGAATCACCCCGTCAGCATAGCTCTGTGCTCCAAGAGCACTCCGGTTAGCCGCCAACAATGGACCACGGATTCGGCGTTCATTAAAAAAACCAATCCCAAACTGCACAAGAGCACCAGCAACGGCAAACCAGCCCAGAGATGGTGCCATCAAGAAAAGCAGCATAAGAACAAGCAAGGCAAGAGGAGTATCAATGACTGCAAGGAGAGCAGAAGAGGGGAGAAAGTCACGAATAATCTTGAGATCACGCAACGCCTGGGCACCTGCACCAGGAATATTCTGGAGACGCGCAGTAAATACGGCAGAGAATACATTTTCCCGAAGAGCCTTGTCGAGCACAACACCAGCGTCGTGCATCACCTGCCGGCGCACCCACTCCAAGCCCTCAAGCAGGAGATAGATGCCAACAACAAGGAGGGTAAGCATAAGGAGGGTTACATGACTTCGACTGTTGACCACTCGATCATAAACCTCCATCATATAGGCGCTTGGAGCCAGCACAAGAACATTGACCACAAGACTGAAGTAAAACGTATGTAACGCAAAAGGGAACAACGATGCGACTGCATCTCGTAATGGGGATTTTACTTTAACACCTTTCACAAACAGCTAATCTTATATACTGATTATACAACGAATATTCATCGTCAATTTTAAAATGTCCCAACTTAACACTTTTAAGGTTGATTTATCAATCACTTCCTGAAAAACCCCTTAAACACCACATAAATCGGTCTCTTCTTCCTAATGACTACAGCACCCATTGTCCCTGAACTACATGAAGGAATGCATTTTTTTGCATTGATCACGCCATATAGCGAAAAAATTTAAACAAACTATCAAAGGTTCCTTGAGCCATACTTTTGGGATACTCTGAGATCAAAGAACTTCTGCTGGTTGTTTTATAAGAATTGGAGCCATTTTTGGCAAAACTTCTTTACGCTTATTATACCGTCTCTCCCAGTTCTGTATAGAAATCGCATGGAATGCTCCAGCCCCTGTTTTCACACCTGTAATTTTAAGAAAACGTCCAGGGACTATCCTGGTCTTTGGCCGTAGCTCAGCATTGCTGAACTCAACACTCCAGAGACGTTGCTCAAAGTCTTTCAGAACAAGAATATGTGCAGACTTGTCAAGCTGAATAACCTTTCCACCAAGCAATCCTTTGCGGGCATTCGTCCAGCGCTGCTCGTTGGCATATATCAGGCTGTTGTACATCCTGACATTCTCTATGAGATAACGGTGGATATAGCCACCAACATCAGCAGTGTTAAGACAAAGGCTGAACACAAGACTTGCCAGAAGTGAGCTGGCAATAACTTTTGGAGCAGAGTAACGATACCCTTTTTTCGTATGCTTGAATCCGAAAAAAGCTACAAGCGTAAAGAGCAGAAGAGCAGCCAGCCAAACATAAGGAATGCTGTAGATAATATCAGCAATAAACGGACGTTCAATAAACAACTGCTGGATAGTATCGTGATCAACAGTAAAATCGTTATCAAAGAAAACATAAAGAGCCGTCGCCATGGCAATACCACCAGTTATCACCGACAGGGCAGCAAGCAGCCAGAAACTGAAGCGCTTAAGGAAAACACGCCATCGCGGAATCAATACCGCTCTCCTTTTTTCTATCTCCACCAAAACTGGCAGAGATTTTCTACTTTGCATATTCACCTATTGATAACTCTTTTCTAAATGAATCTTTATCTTTTTCTTGGCACGGTTAATCAGTGTGGCAACGGTACCTTGAGGAATCAGCAAAATGTCAGATATCTCCTCATAACTCTTCTCTTCAAAAAATTTCAAGACAATAACATCCCGATATTTTGGCTCAAGCCGATCAAGAGCCGTCTGTATTTCCTGGGCAGTATGCTGCTCGCTCTCATGGGAAATAACGTCAGCATCATCAGTAATATTTTCAAAAAAAACAAGAAGCTCATCCTTAGTTAGTACGCTCGGCCTTCTCTTTTCCTTTCTAAAATAACTGACTATTTCATTATGAGCGATTCTGTATATCCATGACGAAAACTGGAGAAATGGATCATATTCGTTGAGATGGATGTATATCTTGATAAATATTTCCTGCAATAAATCATCTGCCGCAAAAGAGTTTTTACACCCCAAACGAACAATGTAGCGCAAGAGAGGTGCTTGATATCGAAGGACTATAGCCGCAAATGACTGTTTATTTGCAATTGCCCTGGCAACCAGCTCCTGATCGGAGGCAGTATTAAGCTGCTCTCTATGGGTAAATGTTTCGGGCATATTATATTTCTTTCCTGTTTTGAGCGAGCACAACGACCGTACACTGCACAGCAACCATAAGCAGCGATATCGGCCCCACCCTTGAAGCACGGAAAAATTATTACAAGCTCATACAGATCAACTCCCAAAACCCAATACTGTTCATGATAAAAATAACCTGCGCTCCCCTTCACGTCGAGCTGTCAAACCATTAAGCACCTTTCCCTGAGCCTTGTTCCATCTGAGAAACTCATCCCCCGCGCCCTGTTTATCGTTTGCATTGAGTTTGGCAAGCAATGTTGAGCTCTTTAGAGAACCGGCCCCTAGATTAAACGCAAAACAGACCAGCGCATCAAACATCCCCTGCGTCATGGGAAAAGTAACCAATTCATTCACCGATTTCTCGAAACGCTCAACATCATTGAGCAGTAAAGCCTCCGCCTTGCTTTCGTCAATTTTCAAACCAGACTTTACATCATCACCAGTATGGCCATACCCAATCGTCAACTTCCCACCCGGACACACATAAGCCACAAGACGCAACCCCTCATGCTTGCGAATTAGGTCAAGTCCATTTTCACCGATTTTCATCATGGCAACAAAAGTTACTTGTTACAGGAAAAAACGTTTCATCCAAACACCATCGGTAACTCACTCAAGAGAGCTCCCCATCCTCTAATATCAAACCCGTTATTGCACGGAATTCTTTACACTGAAAAGCGGTATCAACAAGCACGGGCTACCTATCACCAACAGCCCCATGCTTGTTTCGGATAAGCTCAACAAGCTCTGCAGTACGTAATGCCTGCTTTTCAACCGCTTCGGCAAGGCGCTCCATATCTGAGCGTCGCGTCCGTTCAGTCTGGGTATCGAAAAGAATGGGTTTCTGGAACCCTTCCGACAGCCTGAAAATATGGATACAGAGTTTCAAAATAACGACGTAGAAAACTGGCAACAGATATTCACCAAAAATGACCGACATCTCCACATAATGCTGCGCGAGAGCTTCCCATTTTGCAGAAAAAAGTAGATCCCATTTTGTAAAAAAATAGAGATAGACAACCGGATGAAAGATGAGAAGAAGCCGCATAATTTTCGACTGCCGCTGGTTGGGCTGTACACTCTCATACTTTGAGAGCAGCCATGGAAAATGGCCAACAAGCATGGCAGACCTTCGATCGTTAAGATAACGGGCACCCTCAAGAGCTGACTCAATAAAGGATGATACCTGTATCAGCAGCACAATAGAGAGGATCATGGCAAGAAAAGAGTAGCTGAGCTCATCAAATTTGAACGACCCGGCAAGATATGGCAAGGTAATGGTTTTTGGCTTGATAACGATAAAGAGAAAAGCGATGCCTGCCAGCAGCAGCGACAAAGTATGAAGCTTGCGAGCATGGCGAAGGCTTTCGAGCACAGCCTCAGCACTGGCACCCTGCATGGAATTTCCGGGCGGATCAATCCTCAACAGGGCAGCAGAGTCGGTAAGCGGCGAGTAGAGACCATTGACACCGACATCACATCCCTGAACATTATCATATTTCGTAAAAATATCAATGGTGCTCTTGCTGAAATTCACACCGCTGAGGTTTGCCTTGCTGAGGTCTGTTCCGCGCAGATCAGCACCACCAAGATCCGCCTCAGCAAGATTCACGCCTCGCAGATCAAGAGCCGCAAGCGAGGCGTCATGAAGATCAGGCCGGATTTCAGGATGGAGCTGACGCCACTCATTCCATGAGCTGGCACCCTCTTTGAGTAGACTCAACTGTTCAGAATCAGCCATAGATCGTTATGTCGGGGACATTTCAAGCATTCTCCTGATGGATCCAAGAGCTGCACAACGAAGCTGTTCATCGACAATAATCTCCGGCTTGCGGTTCACCATGCACTCATAAAGCTTTTCAAGGGTGTTTTGCTTCATTTGCGTACAGACTCCCCGGGGATTATCCGGCTCCTTTGGTGCCATCATAAAGATTTTTTTGGGGGAACGCTTCTGCATCTCATAGAGAATTCCCGGCTCAGTCGCCACAATGAATTTTTTCACAGGACTTGAAACCGTGTAATCAAGGAGTGCCCTGGTTGAGCCAACAAAGTGTGCATGACGCAGCACCTCGTCCTGGCATTCAGGATGGGCTATGAGCTCTGCATCGGGATGCTCAGCACAAGCCATAAGCATATACTCTTCTGAAAAATCGTCATGAACATAGCAATATCCTTGCCAGAGCGCCATCTCCCTGTTGCACTTTTTGGCGATATAGGCACCAAGATTTCTGTCAGGCCCGAAAATAATCTGCTGCTTCGGGGGAATCTGCCGAATGATATGTTCGACATTGGAGGAGGTGCAGGTAATATCCGAGAGCGCCTTGATCTCGGCAGTCGAATTGATATAGGTAATAACAATTGCGCCTGGGTGCTGTGCCTTGAATCTCCTGAACTCATCTGCCGGACAACTGTCGGCAAGAGGGCAACCCGCAAAAGCATCAGGCATCAGCACCTGTTTGGCGGGATTGAGAATTTTTGCGGTTTCCGCCATAAAATAGACACCGGCAAAAACAATGACATCCGCATCATTTTTTTCGGCTGCGCGCGCCAGCGCAAGACTATCGCCAACGATATCTGCAGCCTGTTGTACTTCAGGAAGAGTATAGTAGTGGGCAAGCACAAGGGCATTCATCTCTTTTTTAAGAGCACTGATTCGCTTGAAAAGCTCCTCATGTATGGAAGTCCCTACACTGATTGATGCTGAAGCTCTGATCATTGATTATGTGAAAAAGTTACAAACAAAGGGAGGTGAAATTTCCCTACCGGAGGTAATAGTCCAGATCATCATCATCCCTTATCAGAAGCAATATCGCTGAATTTGGAACAATAATATATCGCTCATCTTCATACTCAATCTCATAAGAGCTGTTCTGGATAAAAATCGCCATATCACCCACTTTTGCCTGAAGCGGAATATACTGAGCGACTGAAACTCGCTCTTTCCAGGGCTCATCAGACTCGGGTGGTGGCCCTACAGGATAACCTGGTCCGGTTTTAATAATGTAGCCAGTCTGGATTTTCTCTTTTTCCTGAACACCCGGAGGAAGATAAATGCCCGATTTTGTCCTCTCGCCAAGAGATTTTGGTTTGATTAATACTCTATCACCGACAACAATAAATTTATCTGTTATATTGGTCATCCTGAGTCGTTTACATTTTCTGCTGGCCTGTTGACCTGTTTCATCGGGTTTCTTTCGCATTCAAACAGAAGAAAATGTAATAAAAAAACCGGAATATGAACCGTGAGGAAGTTTTTTACCCTATTTTTCAAACACAATGCTCTGCTGCTGTTTATTGCATACTGTTGCATAGCCCTCTTTTTCATGAAACTGGAGAAAAAAGATACTTTTTCAAAGCTCCAAACCAGCGGTATTGAATTCAGCGCTGGTGTCAATGAGAAGCTGGTAAACCTCACCTCACTACTCAATGTTGATAAAGAAAATGAACGGTTAATGCTTATAAACCGTGATCTCCTTATAAAAGTGCTGAACTATGAAACAACTACCGTTGATGAACGGAACCTTAGAATAATATTGGATACCCCAACGTTCAACGCATCCGGGTTTACCATTGCCAGAGTTGTTGCCCGAAAGTTTAGTGAGCGAGAAAACATGCTGGTCATCAATGCTGGATGGAGTAATGGAATAAAAAAGGATATGACCGTTCTGGTACCGGAAGGGCTGGTGGGAAGAGTGATTTCGGTCTCAGAACACTATGCCAGAGTAATGCCTGTCATCCACACAGACTTTAAGGTGAGCGTTGTATCCGACTCTTCCAACTGTACGGGTATTCTCAGTTGGAGTGGTGGTGCCGAGTCTATCGCCCATGTTGAACACATCCCGATCAGCAGCCGCCTCAAACTTTACGAAAGGATGCTCACTTCGGATTTCAGTACCTTTGCCATGCGAGGCATTCCTGTTGGAAAAGTGGTTCGCATAAAACCCGACAAACTTTTTTATTCCATTGATCTCCGTCTTGCTGTTGATTTTTCATCACTGACACAGGTACTGGTCGCTCCCTTGAAAATTGAACCGGAAAAAATGGCAATGAGCAACGATAGCACACTTATTGAACAAAACCCTTAACAATAACATATTAAATACTTTGTGACAAAAAAAATCTCATTTTCTATCATTGCGCTCTGCATCGTCACCCTGGTGCAGGAGTTTGGTTTCACCCGACTTGCTCTCTTTGAGGCCTTTCCTGATGCTCTTGCGGTTTTTATCGCTTTTCTGGCGGTAACCCAAGGTCAGAGAACCAGCACGAGTTTTGGATTTGCTGCAGGTATACTTGCGGGTATCTTCTCCGGAAACCTGGGATTGCATACGCTTGCAATAACAACAGGAGGATTTCTGGCAGGTTATTTCCACTCCCCTGAAGACAGTCATGCAACGGCTAAACAAAAAACAAGACGCTTCTATGGTGCCGTTTTGACTGCGGAATTTGCTTCTCACACCATGATAACCGCTGTATATAATCCTCTTGGTCTCTCACCTGAATACAGAATAGTTACACTTGGTCTCCTTGCATCTCTCTTGTCTCTCACCCTTGCATTTATTGCAAACAGACTCATTTTGAGAAAAACATTTGCCAGCTGAAACAATGGATAACAGTCAGCGAAGCTCAACTCTCGTGTCACTCTTCATCATAACTGTTTTTACCGTCCTCTTCGGTCGACTTTTCTATCTGCAGGTGCTTAATTTTCAGCAACTTGGCTCAATTGCAACCGCAAACAGCATTCGCAGGGTCTGGATGGTGCCACCAAGAGGCCGTATGATCGACCGAAACGGATTGACCATCGTTGACAACCAGCCACTCTACATCGTTAAAGTAATTCCCTCTGAATTCCGATTGACCAAAGCGGGCTATCTTGCATGGCTTATCCAAATCCCCGAGAGCGAACTGATTGAAAATATCAACAAAGGGCGAGCCTTCAACCGGTTCGCCGCCACAGCCGTAAGTCGAAATATTAATGCGGTTGCAGTTGCTCGACTGAGCGAGAATCTCTGGCAATTGCCTGGTGTCCTGATAGAGACCGACAACAAAAGAATGTATCCAGACTCTCTCCATGGCGCTCATCTTTTCGGCTATGTCCGTCTGATATCAAAGCAAAAACTGGAGGAATTTGCAGAACAGGGTTACTCGCAAGATGACAAAATCGGATTCAGCGGATTGGAAAAGTATTACGAAGAGCGGTTGAAAGGACAAAAAGGTGCCCGATTTGAAATGATCACTCCGCGAGGCAAATATGCCGGGAAATACGATAACGGAAAAAGCGATATCTCTGCCATAAAGGGTGACGATCTCTATCTCTCTATTGATGGAGGTTTGCAGCAGCTTGCCGAAAAGCTGTTAAATAAAACAGGTCATTCCGGCGCTGTTGTTGCCATTGACCCATTGACAGGGGGGGTCATTGCACTGGCCAGCGCTCCTGACTACAATCTCGATATCTTCAACGGCTCTACAGACCGCAAAGGATGGAACGATATTATTACCTCTCCTCAGAAGCCACTTTTTAACCGCACCGTTCAGGCAGTCTATCCTCCCGGATCAGTCTATAAGATGGTGGTTGCCACTGCCGCTCTTGAGGAACAAAGCATTGATCCAAATCAAAAAATTCTTGACAACGGTGTCTTTACCTTTGGTAACAGACGATTTCTCAGTAACGAGGGGAAAGGGCATGGACTGGTGGATATGAGAAGCGCCATTGCCGTCTCATCCAACGTCTATTTTTATAAACTTATCTTTAACGTCGGTTTTGAGAACTGGACAAAATATGGTGCCATCTTCGGTTTTGGAGAAAAGAGCGGTATTGACCTGCCTGGCGAAAGAGCTGGACTACTGCCATCATCCGATTATTATGATAAAAGGTATGGCAAAAACAGATGGGGCAAAGGTTATCTGGTCAGTTTGGGCATTGGTCAGGGAGAACTTGGTACCACACCGGTACAGCTTGCTGCTTATGCAGCAGCCATCGCAAACAATGGAACTCTTTACCAGCCCCACATCGTCAGTGGATACCGCGACACAAGTACCGGAAGATATATCCCTCTCACCTATAGCAGTCAACAATTACCGGTTTCGGCAGAGACATTCGCCCTGATCAAGGATGGTATGGTGGGTGTTGTGCAGTATGGCACAGGAACTCTTGCAAACGTCCCCGGTGTAACAGTTGCCGGAAAGACTGGAACAGCACAAAACCCACACGGCAAAGATCATGCCTGGTTTATCGCCTTCGCCCCCGTGGAAAATCCAAGAATCGCCCTTGCGGTGCTTGTTGAAAATGCCGGTTTCGGAGGAGCCATTTCCGCTCCGATTGCCCGTGAACTCATAAGGTATTACATAAAGGGAGTAAAACCCAATGCCACAAAAGTGGCAAGCACAGGCTTCTCTGCAGTGCAATCCGACAGCACAAAAAGCGCTCCGCCTCCAATACAGCACAACAGCTCTGAACCAACCCAGGATCCGCCCGCTCAAAACAACAATGGTCAAACAGGAGAATGATATACAAAAACGATCAAGCCTCTCTTCTTGGATTTCTTGAAGATACCAGTAATTTGAAAACCGGACATACTGCTGGAGTTTTTTTCCCCGAAACCATAGAGGAACTCTCCGATTTGCTTAAATCTGCGCCAGCAGGGTACCGCCGTTTCACCATTTCCGGGAATGGAACCGGCACAACCGGAGGAAGAATTCCAATGGGAGACTACGTCATCTCCATGCAGAAACTTGACCATATCAGTGAACTGGTGCAGATCGCAGAAAAAAAGGCATGCCTGACCGTCCAGGCCGGGGCGCTCCTCGACAATGTTCAGAAAAAAGCTGAACAGAGTGGCTGGTTTTATCCCCCGGATCCAACAGAAAAGCTCTGTTTTATCGGCAGCACCATAGCAAACAACTCTTCAGGAGCAAGAACATTCAAATACGGACCAACAAGAAAACATATTTCAAGAATCCTGGTCGTGCTGCCCCAGGGCGATCTGCTCAATCTATCACGCGGTGCCTGCATGGCTGACAACAACGGCATATTCCGACTCACCCTGCCAATCGCCGGAAATATTGTTTTGCAGAGGCCACAATACTCGATGCCCGATACTTCAAAGCACAACGCTGGCTACTTTTCTGAAGCGGGAATGGATCTTGTTGATCTTTTTATAGGTTCTGAAGGAACTCTCGGTGTTATCGCTGAAGCCGATCTCATGCTTATTCCCTTGCCAAAATCCATCATCTCCTGCCTGGTCTATTTCAGGAGTATTGAAGATCTCTTCAGCTTTACCCGGCTGCTTAAAGATCCGAAAAATAGTGCATCTCCTCGGGCAATAGAGTTTTTTGACAAACACGCACTTGGGTTTCTTTCAGCAAAGTATCCTGAAATACCATCACAGAGTGACGGCGCGATATTTTTAGAGAAGGAGACAACACCGGAGAGTGAAGAGGCAGACCTTGAAACGTTGTTTGCACTGATGGAGTCCTGCAACGCCATGAGTGACGAATCATGGATGGCGCTCGGCCGTGAAGAGCAGTTACAAATGCGGGAGTTTCGTCATGCCCTGCCGCTTCTGGTCACCGAATGGCTCAGAAAACAACATGAGAGCAAAATCAGCACCGATATGGCTGTACCTGAAGGAAAAATTCGTGAACTTTTTGATTTTTACCGGAGTTCTTGCGAACAACTGGGCTTTATCTATATTATTTTTGGTCATATCGGCAATGAACATCTGCATCTGAACATCCTGCCAAGAAGCCATGAGGAGTTTCTGCTCGGAAAGGAGCTCTACCGTACATTTATCAGCAAGGTTCTTGCGTTGGGAGGAACACTGTCCGCTGAACACGGAATTGGGAAGCTCAAGGCAGAGTATCTGGTGGAGATGTATCATGACGCTGGAGTACAGGAGATGGCTCGGGTAAAAAGGATCCTTGATCCCTTTCTGGTACTCAATATCGGAAATCTTGTTCCTGTCGCATATCTTGAAAATGAAAACCATTGAGGGTTATCGTGTCGAAAAAGCAGCATATTCAGCAATACGTCCAGGCCATTCAAAACAAGAAGGCCCGATTTGAGTTTGAAATTCTTGATACCCTTGTCGCGGGTATTCAGCTCTTCGGCAGCGAGGTAAAATCGGTGCGCCTCGGCCACGCCAGCCTGGGTGACAGTTTTGCCATCATCCACCACAACGAGGTGTGGCTTGAAAACATGCAGATTACCCCTTATGAGCTTAACCGCATGGAGATGATTGAGGCCAAACGGAGTCGAAAACTGCTGCTGCACAAAAAGGAGATCCAGAAAATCCAGGCAAAAATAAATGAAAAAGGGCTGACCCTGGTACCACTGAAAGCATTTTTTAATTCGAAAGGGCTTTTGAAAATTGAGCTTGCCGTTGCCAAAGGGAAAAAACTGTACGACAAACGGGAAACAATTAAAAAAAGAGATAATCAGAGACAACTGGAACAGATCAAAAAGCAATTTTAATTTAACAAAATCAGGGAATCCATGGGTTTTCCAGCAATACAGGAACAACTTGATATTATCACCAGCAATGTGGTTGAAGTGATCAGTGTCGATGAGCTTGAACAGAAACTGCAACTCAGTATGAGAACAGATCAGTCGCTCAAAATCAAGCTTGGCGCAGATCCATCACGGCCCGATTTACACCTTGGTCACTCCGTCGTGCTTCGGAAATTACGTGAGTTTCAGGATCTCGGCCATCAGGCCATCCTGATTATCGGTGATTTTACCGCCATGATCGGCGACCCCTCGGGAAAGAGCAAAACAAGACCACAACTTTCAGCCGAAGAGGCTCGAGAAAACGGCAAAAGCTATTTTGAACAGGCTTCAAAAATTCTTGACCCCGAAAAGACAACGATCTGCTACAACTCGGACTGGCTGGGAACCATGGGATTTGCCGATGTTGTTCGCCTCGCAAGTCACTATACTGTGGCAAGGATGCTTGAGCGTGACGACTTCGAACGCAGGTATCGGGCCCATGAGCCAATCTCCATTCATGAATTCCTCTATCCCCTTGCCCAGGGCATGGATTCGGTACACCTGAAAAATGATGTTGAGCTTGGTGGCACAGACCAAAAATTTAACCTGCTTGTTGGTAGAGACCTCCAGCGAGAATACGGTATTACCCCCCAGGTCTGCTTGACCATGCCACTGCTTGTCGGCACCAGTGGTGGTGAAAAGATGTCGAAGTCACTTGGCAATGCAATCTGCTTCAATGACTCCCCTGCCGACATGTATGGAAAGGCTCTCTCTATTCCAGACACTCTTATTGAAACCTTTACAAAACTACTGCTACCTCAAGGAGAATCTGCGATAAGCGATATTCTCGTTCAGATCACTGAAAATCCAAGAGCTGCCAAAAGGAGTCTGGCAAGAGAAATTGTGTCATCGTATTACTCAGAAAAGGACGCTGAGGGGGCTGAATCACACTTCGACCAGCTTTTTGTCCATAAAAAAGCGCCAGACAATATTGAACTCGTGGAACTTGATCAGCAATCAATTTCTGTGATTGATCTGCTTGTCACCCTTGGCGCTGCCACTTCGAAAAGTGATGCCCGACGTATGATACAGCAAAAATCGGTGCTTGTTGACGAAAGAAAAATCGATGAGATCACTGAAAATCTTGAACTTGGTGTTACCCCAAAAATAGTCCGGGCGGGGAAAAGAAAGTTTTTTAAAGTCGCCCTAAAAAAACATTTTTAATGAGGGCGCTTTTTTCTATAATTGCTCAATTTCACTGAGATAAACAGGTCGAACAATAAAATTAATCTGGAGGAACGGCATTGTCATTTGTCCCGTCGAAAGTATTTTTCACCAAGGGTGTGGGAAGGCACAAGGAGTATCTCTCCTCGTTTGAGCTTGCCCTGAGAGAGGCCAAAATTGAAAAATGCAACCTTGTTACGGTATCAAGTATTTTTCCGCCAAAATGTGAGCGAGTCTCAGTTGAGGAGGGTTTAAAACACCTCTCTCCGGGGCAGATCACCTTTGCCGTCATGGCACGCAACTCAACCAATGAGTTCAATCGCCTTATTGCTGCATCCGTTGGTGTCGCCATTCCGGCAGACGACACCCAGTACGGCTACCTGTCTGAACACCATCCATTCGGAGAGTCCGCAGAACAGTCTGGAGAGTATGCTGAAGATCTTGCGGCAACCATGCTCGCCACAACCCTTGGTATTGAGTTCGACCCCAACAAAGATTGGGACGAGCGCGAAGGCATTTACAAAATGAGCGGCAAAATCATCAACTCCTATAACATCACACAATCAGCAGAGGGTGAAAACGGTCTCTGGACAACGATCATTTCATGTGCTGTTCTCTTGCCGTAATGGAAAGTTTTACTGATTCGCCCGAATTAACAAGAGGATACTATGACTGAATCGATCAACACTGATGTTCTTGTTATCGGCAGCGGTATTGGGGGGCTCTATTTCGCACTTCATGCTGCAGAGTATGCCAAGGTTACGATCATCACCAAGAAAGAGAGCTCTACCTCTAACACCAACTGGGCTCAGGGGGGAATTGCAGCAACTATTGACAGCAATGACAGCGCAGAGCTCCATATTGCCGACACACTTGATGCCGGGGCAGGTTTATGCAATCTCAATATGGTAACACTCATGATCAATGAGGGGCCTCAGCATATAAAACGCCTCTCAGAACTCGGAGTCAACTTTACCACCTCTGATCATAATCAGTTGCACCTCGGCAAGGAGGGTGGCCATTCCAGAAACCGTATTGTTCACGCACAGGACCTGACAGGCAGAGAGGTTGAAACTGCGTTGCTCAATCGCATCAACTGCCACCCCAATATCACCCTTCTTGAACACCATCTCGCCATTGAACTGCTTACCGAGCATCACCTTGGTATAAAGACTAACCACATCAACTGTTACGGCGCTTATGTGCTTGATTCAAGGCAACGGCAACCAAAAAAAATACTTGCGAAAATCACCATGCTCGCTTCCGGCGGACTGGGCCACGTCTACCCCCACACCACAAATCCAGAAATTGCCACCGGAGATGGTGTTGCCATGGGATACCGTGCTGGTGCCGAAATTGCCAATATGGAGTTCATACAGTTTCATCCAACTTCTCTTTACCACCCTCACGCCAAATCTTTTCTTGTTTCAGAGGCGGTAAGGGGGTTCGGAGGCATCCTGAAACTGAAAAATGGTCAGGAGTTCATGCAAAAGTATGACAAGCGCCAGAACCTCGCGCCACGAGATATTGTTGCCCGCGCTATCGATTCAGAGATCAAAAAAAGCGGTGAGGAGTGCGTTTTCCTCGATGTAACACATCTTGATGCTGAAAAGACGATGGAACATTTTCCAAATATTTATGAGACCTGCCTTAGTTTTGGTATTGATATGACAAAGGAGATGATACCTGTTGTTCCTGCCGCGCACTTCTCTTGCGGTGGAGTTAGAACTGATGATAAGGGACGTACAACCATTACAAGGCTCTATGCTTGCGGGGAGACAAGCTGTACCGGTGTTCACGGAGCAAATCGTCTTGCAAGCAACTCTCTGCTTGAGGCGCTGGTTTTCGCATGGAGATCAGCACTCACTATCAGGGAAGCATTACCCCATATCACCAACAACATCGATTTTCCTGACTGGGATGACACGGGAACAATTAACCCGGAAGAGTGGATTCTGGTCTCCCACAACAAACGGGAAGCTCAACAGGTGATGAATGACTATGTTGGCATTGTGCGCAGCGACCTGCGGCTGCAACGTGCCAAAAGAAGGATTGATTTTCTTAAAGAGGAAACTGAGTCCTACTATAAAAAAACCAGGATTACCACCCAAATTCTCGAATTGCGCAACATCATCAAGGTGGCCAGCCTTATCATTGAAGGTGCCTTGAAACGTCGCGAATCACGAGGGCTGCACTACACCACAGACTACCCACAAAAAGATGACCGCCATTTTCTGATGGATACGGTGCTGAGGTCGTTTTAAAAACCCAGTAGGTGCAGCCATGGCGTGCACCTACGTCACCTCCTGCCAATCTCGGGCGTAACGGAAATCGATACCGGGGGTTCGGGCGGAAATCTTTGCAATCACAGGCATCATGCGCTTGTACTGGTTTCGGACTACCATTTTTCTGACCCGGTCATAAAAACTCTCCGAAACTCCCTGTTCGAGAATGGCCCGTTTATCCATACGCTTTTCAAGCATCATGTAGAGCAAAAGATCAACCTCTTCATAGCTGAAACCAAGATCTGCCTCGTCGCTCTGCCCTTCCCAGAGGTCTGCAGATGGCGATTTGACAATGAGTGGCTCGGGAATACAAAGATGACGGGCAAGTCCTCTTATCTGTGTTTTATAGAGGTCCCCAATTGGATTTACAGCCGATGCCATATCGCCAAACAGAGTACCATAACCGAGAAGTAACTCCGTTTTGTTGCTCGTTCCTGCAACCAGGCGGCCATCACGCGCTGAAACATCATAAAGAAACATCATCCTTGTGCGTGCCATAATGTTTCCCCTTCTCAGCAACTGATCCTTCGGCACCGATGCAAAAAATGGATCTACAACCGGCGTTATGACTATCTCTTCTGATCGAACACCAAGCTTGCGGATCATCAGCTCTGCATGTTCAAGACTGTCAGCACTGCTTGAAGCGCAGGGCATCATCAGTGCAAGCACATTCTCCGCACCAAGCGCACGCGCGGCAAGCTCACACACCACAGCGGAATCAATACCACCGGAAAGACCGAGTACGATCGAACTGAACCCGAACTTGCCAGTCTCATTGAGCAGAAAACCCTTGAGAATATCCTCAACAATGGCGTAATCGAGATGGAGATCCTGAACCTTCATATATGACGACTAAGTTAATGTTATACAACGCTCATTATCACCTGAGCCATTTCTGTGGATTCTGCTTCACACGCCCCTTCCATATCTCAAAATGCACCACCGAACCCCCTTCAGCCATCCTGCCCGAAGCGCCTATCAACTGCTGTGACTTGATAAGATCTTCCTTGGCTACCTGCAACTGACCAAGATTGGCATAGACGGTCAGGTATGACTTCGGATGGCGAATAATGACAATATTACCGAAAGTTGGAAGAAACGCAATCTGCACCACTTTTCCACCTGAAACCGCTCGCACCGGGGAATTTGCCGGAACTGAAATGTCAATACCATTATTGGTCGTCACAATTTTAAGATCCTTGTCTTCAACAGTACCAAACTTCTGGGCAACAACACCGTTACGTACAGGCCATGGCAGTGAACCATAGGCTTTGTCAAAATCTGCTGAAACCTTTTCAAGATCGGGCGAATCCATGGTGCGCACAACGTCAACACTCCTTTTTTCAGGAGCCTGAGTTGGTGGTACAGATGATGGCTGAGGCTCTTCCTCGGGTTTGAGGGTCTCCGTTTTGCGCTCTTTTTTTTCTGCGACAGAGGCACGACCAGATACTTTTTCTCTGGTAGCCACCATGCGTTGTGCCTCCCTGCGTTGAGCTTCAAGACGTTGACGCTCCAGGCGCTTAGCTTCCCGTTGCTCTTTCACCAGACGTTGAGCCTCCAGACGCTGAGCTGCCAGACGTTGAGCTTCTGCAATCTTGCGCTGCCGCTCCTGTTCGGCCTCCACCGCACGCTGTTCAGCAATGATCAACGACTCAATCCGCGACTGCAATTGCCGTCGTTTCTTCTGGACATCCGCAAGCTGCGCCGCATACTGCTGCTTATTTTTTTTCAGCTTGTCAAGAACAACCTCCTTCTCTTTCTTGCTGACCGACCAACTCTTCAACTGACGCTCCTGCTCTTTGACCACTTCTGCTTTTTGCTTGTAGCTCTGCTCAAGCGCAAGCCGATTGCTTTCAAGTTCAACAGCAACCTGCTGCAATTGGTCAACATGACGACGTACGGCACGAGAAAAAAAGCCCATGTATTGTGCTCGTACCAGAACATTATTCACTGAACCAGCACTGAAGAGATGCTCAATATCCCTATTGCCACCATATTTATAAACAGAGACTGCGGTTCTGCGAAAATCATCGGAGACCCTGCCATACTTCTGGCGATTATCCTGAAGCTCTCCCCGAAGATGATCGATATCGCGGTCAAGTTTTTCGAGATAACTCTGGTTTTGACTGATGATCCCCTCCAGCACAAGAATCTGCCGACGGATATTTTCCAGAGCCTTGAATGACTGCGACTCCTTGCGTGTTGTCGTATGCAACTTTGACTGATACTCTTTAAGTTGCTCTTTCAGACTACGAAGATTCTCTTCAACCGTAGCTCTCTCTTTCATAATCCTTGATATTTCGCTACTGACCGGTGGAGCTGCAACCGTTGATAACGACATACCTCCAACAAGCAGCAACAACACAACAATGATCCGCAACACTTTATCAACAAGATCGCGTAAAACAATACATCTCATAAATAATCCCCAGGCATTCTAAATTCAGGCACTCTTCCATAAAACCTCTTCAAAAGAGACGAATCGAGAAGAAGCTTTAAAAATTCAGTTCAAGGTAATGGATAAAATCTTTTCTTCGCAAAGGCTCTGAGAAAAAATAATTTGTTTTTCATAACCCAAAATAATGGTAAATAGCAGTTTTTTCATCTGCAAACCAATACCATGGACAAGCTTGTTATAAGGGGTGGGCGACAGCTCTCCGGCAGCATCAATGCTTCAGGCTCAAAAAACAGCTCACTGCCAATCATCGCCGCAACCCTGCTTGCCGGGAACGGGAGCTTTACCCTTCACAATATTCCAGATCTGCGGGATATTACAACATTTACTCAGCTCCTGAATCATCTTGGCTCTGAAACCACCTTTTCAGACAATACGCTGAATATTTCTTCACGAAATGTTGAAAGCCTCCAGGCACCTTATGAGCTGGTAAAAAAAATGCGGGCGTCGATCTATGTGCTTGGGCCGTTGCTTGCCCGCTTTGGTCATGCACGTGTCTCTCTTCCGGGAGGATGCGCCTTTGGCCCAAGGCCGATCGACCTGCATCTTATGGCCATGGAAAAGCTTGGAGCAACAATTACCATTGAGACCGGGTTTATCGACGCATCAATAAAAGGTGGAAAACTACAGGGCGCTCATATTAACTTTCCTGTCTCGTCAGTTGGTGCAACTGGTAATGCTCTCATGGCAGCGGTACTGGCCGAGGGAAAAACAACCATCAGCAACGCCGCTGCAGAACCGGAAATTGAAACCCTCTGCAGATTTCTCACTGCCATGGGAGCGACAATCAGAGGAACTGGAACCACTGAGCTTGAAATAGATGGCAATGAGTCACTCAATACCATTGAGTTTCAGAATGTGTTTGACCGAATTGAAGCAGGAACACTTCTTGCTGCTGCAGCGATAACTGGCGGAGAGATTACAATCAACGGTGTAGAACCGGAACAGATGAAAGCCGTACTGAAAAAATTTGTCCATGCAGGATGTACCGTTACAACGACAAGCAACAGCATTACCCTGAAAAGCCCGGACAAGCTTCTCCCGACAGATGTCACAGCAAAACCCTACCCCTCTTTTCCTACCGACATGCAGGCGCAGTGGATTGCCTTGATGACACAGGCTGATGGAACAAGCCATATTATCGATAAAGTCTATCATGAACGTTTCAACCATATTCCTGAACTGAATCGACTTGGTGCCCATATCGAAATCCGTAAAAACCAGGCAATTGTTCACGGACCACAACCCCTTTCAGGCACAAAAGTGATGTCAACCGACTTGCGTGCATCAGCCAGTCTTGTGCTGGCAGGACTGGTTGCTCAGGGAACGACAGAGGTACTCAGAGTCTATCACCTCGATCGGGGATATGAAAAAATTGAGATGAAACTCAATAGCCTTGGCGCTGATATCAGGCGAGAAAAGTACAACGAATTTTAGTCCCTGGATATAAATTCATATTATTTTTTTGGATTTTGTTTATTGAGCGTTATATTAACTGCCTCTAAAGCTAAGCGTTGATGTATCGAGGCGTTAGAGGGCCCTTAGCTCAGTTGGTCAGAGCAAGCGACTCATAATCGCTGGGTCGTAGGTTCAAGTCCTACAGGGCCCACTGGTTATGAATGGATAAAGTGAAAATACCTGGCGTGTTCGTCTAGTGGCCCAGGACATCGCCCTCTCAAGGCGAAGATCACGGGTTCGAATCCCGTACACGCTACCATATATGCACCCGTAGCTCAACTGGATAGAGTATCTGACTACGAATCAGACGGTTAGAGGTTCGACTCCTCTCGGGTGCACATGGGTTTATTGAGGAGTGGCCAAATTGGTAAGGCTCCTGATTCTGGATCAGGCAATTTGCAGGTTCGAGTCCTGCCTCCTCAACAAAGTTTCTCAGCGAAAAAAGACACAGGCCACTGCCGGGTGTCTTTTTTTTTGTCCGGCTGGTAGCAGAATTATATGAGCCAATAAGACTTTATATGACGCTATAACCAACTCCGCAAAAGCGAATAAAAAAAGAGGAGACAAAACTTTCGGTTTGTCTCCTCTTGACTTGATAAGATGCAGGAAATCCGCAAACTTATTTTCCGGCTGCTGGTGCTGCTGCTGGTGCCTCTGCGGCAGGTGCTGCTGGTGCGGCAGGTGCTGCTGGTGCGGCAGGTGCTTCTACAGGAGCTTCTACAGGAGCTTCAGTTTTTTTTGCGCAGCCAACAAATGAGACTGAGCTTACAAGAAAGAGGAATACAAAAAATTTTTTCATTGCTATGTTTATTTTTGTTGTTAAATAATTGACAGCTTCATCAGCTCCCGAATAATAAAAAAAAACAGCGACTTTCCAAAAGCCTACTGTAAGGTGGAATATGTTGATATTTCTCCACATCCCGCCTTAATAAATGATTTTTTTATTCAACAAGCAACTCTAATTCTGCTTTTTCAAGCTCATGAAAGTTAAGGTATTGATAAATGCTCTCTTCCTTCTCTCCGGCAAGATAGCGTTTAACAATCTCCATGTATTCATCACTACTCGGCAGATGACCGAGAAGCGCACAGACTGCAGCAAGTTCAGCAGAACCAAGATAGACTTGGGCGCCAGTACCCATCCGGTTATCAAAGTTCCTTGTACTGGTTGAGAATACCACCGCATTATCTGCAACTCTTGCCTGGTTTCCCATACAGAGTGAACAGCCTGGCTGCTCAATCCTGGCTCCGGAAGCTCCAAAAACGGAGTAATAGCCCTCTTCGACAAGTTTTTTCATATCCATCTTCGTAGGAGGTACTATCCAGAGCTTGACGGGCACCGCTCCCTTGTTTCGTAAAATTTCACCAAGGGCACGGAAATGGCCAATGTTGGTCATGCAGCTCCCTACAAAAACTTCATCAAAAGCTTTTGGAGCCTTCTCATCACGAAGCACCTCACTGAGCGTTTTGACATCGTCCGGATCGTTGGGGCAGGCAAGAATCGGTTCAGTAATAGTGCTCATATCAATCTCAATAACCTCTTCGTACTCTGCGTCGGCATCTGGCTCAAGCAGAGCCGGATTGGCCAGCCACTCCTGCATCTTGCCGATACGGCGCTGCAATGTCTCAGGATTACCATAGCCCTCCTCAACCATCTGCCCGAGCAATTTGATATTTGAGCTGAGATATTCAATAACCGGCTCTTTGTTGAGGCGAACAGTACATGCTGCCGCACTCCGTTCCGCAGAGGCATCGCTAAGCTCAAAAGCCTGCTCAACCTTGAGATTCGGCAGCCCCTCAATTTCAAGAATACGACCGGCAAACACATTCTTTTTGCCTTTCTTTTCAACGGTCAGCAGACCACGTTTCAAGGCCTCATAGGGAATGGCATTAACAAGATCGCGCAAGGTAATTCCCGGCTGAAGCTCACCCGAAAAACGAACAAGCACGGACTCAGGGACGTTGAGCGGCATGGTTCCTGTCACACCAGCAAAAGCCACAAGACCTGAGCCTGCGGGGAAAGAGATGCCAATTGGAAAACGGGTATGAGAATCACCACCAGTGCCAAGAGTATCAGGCAGTACCATACGGTTCAACCAGGTGTGAATAACTCCATCTCCCGGTTTCAGCGCAACCCCACCCCTGCTCATGATAAAGTAGGGAAGACTTCTGTGCAGATTGACATCAGATGGTTTTGGATAGGCTGATGTGTGACAGAAGCTCTGCATCAGAAGATCAGCGCTGAAGCTCAACGCAGCAAACTCCTTCACCTCATCGCGGGTCATAGCCCCTGTTGTATCCTGAGAACCAACCGTCAGGGTCTCCGGTTCAACATACATTCCGGGACGCACACCGGGAAGGCCGCAAGCCCTGCCAATCATCTTCTGCGCAAGCGTGTACCCTTTACCACTGTCTGCCGGCTGTTCGGGGCGCATGAAGATGGTATCTTCACCAAGACCAAGCACCTTTCTTGCTTTTCTGGTCAGTGTTCTGCCGATAATCAACGGAATACGTCCACCGGCACGTACCTCATCCTCAATCGTATTGGGAGATAGTTCAAAACGGGCGACAACCTCTCCACTCTTCACTATGGTACCCGTTGAAAGATCAACCTCAATAACATCACCCATCTCCAGCGCTGTAACATCAGCCTGAATTGGCAAAGCGCCTGAATCTTCTGCCGTATTGAAAAAAATCGGGGCAATGATACTTCCAATCACCACGCCGGCCGTGCGTTTGTTCGGCACCGCAGGAATATCATTGCCGATATGCCATTGAACCGAGTTGATACCGGACTTCCGGCTTGAGCCTGTGCCAACAACATCGCCGACATAAGCAAGGGGATAACCCTTTGTTTTCAACTCTGCAATGGTACCAATCGGATCGTTGACCCTGGTGCCGAGCATACAACGGGCATGAAGAGGAATATCACTGCGGGTAAAGGCCTCACTTGCTGGTGAAAGATCGTCAGTATTGGTCTCACCTGGCACCTTGAAGACCGTCAGCGTCATTTTCTCGGGAAGAAGAGGTTTTGAGGTGAACCATTCAGCCTCTGCCCATGATTTGAGCACCTCGTCGGCGTAGCTGTTCGTTTTTGCAAGGTCAACGACAACATCAAAAAGGTCATAGACCAGAAGGGTCTTTTTCAACATCTCAGCAGCTTCACTGCGTATCGTCAAGTCATGATGGGCAAGTGCATCAACAAGAGGCTTGACGTTATAGCCACCAAGCATGGTACCCAAAATCTGGACAGCATCTCTCTGGCTGATTACGCTGCATAAGAACTCACCCTGCAGAATTCCATCAAGAAACGCTGCTTTTTCAAACGCAGCATCATCAACTCCAGGACTTATATGATCAAGGAACAGTTTAAGAAGATACTCTTTTTCTTCACCAGTCTCTTGCTGAAGAAGCCCGACAAGTGATCGAGTCTGTTCGGCGGTCAGCGGTAGAGGCGGAATGCTCAGCTTCGCGCGTTCTGCAGTATGGGCGCGATATTGGTCTACAAGACTCATAAAAGTCAATCTCCATGGTTATGTGTGGTTGAAACGAATGTACCTGTACAATAATGCGAGTGAAAAACTCCTTCTCCCAGGCACGGGACTAGGAGTGCAAAAAAATAGCACGGCTAACCTTTAAAAGCAAGAATCACCCCTCGCCCGCTCAAAGAAAAGCATTACTCATTAAGGAGAAAAAGACTACCTCCCTGATTTTTTCAGGAAAAAAAGAGAAGATTCGCTTTACTGCAATTTATTCCTCACCAAAAATCAACATACTGTCTCCATAACTGAGAAAAGCGTATCCGTTCTCAAGCGCGTCCTGATACGCATTGCGCAGATGATCAGCGCCGGCAAAAGCAGCCGCAAGCATTAATACTGTTGAGCGCGGAGCATGAAAATTTGTCAAAAGAGCATCAATACTACGAAAATGATACCCCGGATAGATAAAAATATCGGCTTCACCTGTCAGGACTTCAGCTCCGGAAAAGTTCTCAAAGCGCTCCCATGCATGTTCAAGCGCTCGGGTCACCGTTGTGCCAACAGCAACAACTCTTCCTGTTGATGCCTTGACCTTTTGGATTTTCTCAAGACTTTCTGCCGGTATTGCATAAAACTCACGATGCATGACATGCTCCTGAAACGACTCCACTCTGATGGGAAGAAAGGTTCCAAGACCAACATGCAGCGTCAGGGTAACAACGTCCACACCCTTGCAGCGGAGCCTGCCAAGCAGCTCCTGCGTCATGTTCAGAGAGGCAGTCGGAGCCGCCACAGATCCTGGCAAAGCTCCAAAAATCGTCTGATAACGCTCAAGATCAACCTCTTCAGCCTCCCGTTTGAGATAGGGCGGAATGGGCACTTCTCCGAAAGTATCGAACAAGTCAGTCAACACTCCCCCGTCAAGCATCTCAATCCGGGCAACTCCATGATCGACAATATCGGTAACCAGGAGTTTATGACCGTGTACCTCAAGCTGATCATTTTTTTTTACTCTTCCCCGATAGAGTGCCAGACTCTGCTCTCCCTCATGCTTTTCAAGCAGCATCAACTCAATCCGGGCACCTGTTGACCTGGAGGCAAACAACCTTGCAGGAATCACCCTGGTATTATTCAGCACAAGAAGATCCCCCGGCTGAAGAAATGCGTCGAGTGCGGAATACCGGGAGTGTTCCACCACACCCGAGTGACGGTTGAGCGCCAGAAGACGGGTCGTTCCCCGCTCCAGAGGGGGATATTTTGCAATGTGCTCTTCGGGCAAGAGATAGTCAAAGTCGCCAACGCTCATCATGCCCTCAATCTTGCCCGAACAGCCTCGGCATGAGCCTGAAGCCCTTCATGATCCGCAAAAGCTGCAATCTTCTCTCCACACTTCAGCAGTTGCTGTTTTGAATAGGAGATAATGGAGGTATGCTTGACAAAGTCACGAACCGAAAGTGGCGAAAAAAAGCGTGCCGTACCGCTGGTCGGGAGAGTGTGGTTAGGGCCTGCAAAATAGTCGCCGACGGTCTCGCAGGAGTAACCGCCCATAAAAATCGCACCGGCATGGTGAAGCAGTGGCAAAATCTCCCACGGATGCTCGACATGCAGTTCCAGATGCTCGGGAGCAATCATATCCGACACCGTACAGGCCTCTTCAAGCGACTCCACCAGCACAATTGCACCATTCTGCTGAAGCGAGGAGGCAATGATCTCGTGGCGGAGCATATCAGGCAGACGCGCCTCAACGCACTGCTGAACCGCAGCCGCAAGCGGAGCAGAAGGGGTGATCAGGATCGCCGAGGCATCGGGATCATGCTCCGCCTGGGCAAACATGTCGAGGGCAATAAATTCTGGATTGGCAAATTCATCCGCAATAATAACCACCTCTGAAGGACCAGCGATACTGTCGATGGAAACATGACCAAACACCTGTTTTTTAGCCTGTGCCACATATTTATTGCCCGGCCCCGTAATGATATCAACCTTAGCCAGCGTCTCTGTCCCGTAGGCAAAGGCCGCTATCGCCTGCGCCCCACCCAGTTTGTAGACAGAGCGGATGCCAGCCACCGAAGCAGCAGCAAGAATATCATGATTCACCTCACCTGACGCGTCACAGGGTGTCGTCACATAAATATCTTTTACTCCGGCAACAGTTGCAGGAGCTGCATTCATCAGCAGCGAAGAAGGATACGATGCCTTGCCTCCGGGGACATAGAGGAGCGCCTTTTCCATCGGAGTAACCCGCTGACCAAGCAATACCCCACCTTCGGATTCATAGAAAAAACTTTTCTCCACCTCATGCTGATGAAAACGGACAATATTTGCATAAGCCTCTTCGAGCAGCGCAAGAAAAGAGGGTTCTGCATCCCGACGGGCATCATCAATAGCGTCGGGTGAAACTCGCATCTCCGACAACCGGATACCCTGAAAACGCTCTGTATAGTCGAGCACCGCACGGTCACCCCTGCGGCGAACGTCACACAAAATTTCATCGACAGCCAACTGGACAGAAGCATCAACCGTGACACTCCGAAACAACAGCTCTTTCAACGCTGAACGCTCTTCAGCAAAACGGTACAGGCACAACACGTTATGATTGATTTTTGGTTATCAGACTTCCAGAGCAACCATCCCCTTCATAAAAAAACGATACCACGAGTCAAAAAACGGGAAAAAATGCAAAAAAGAGGCTCTGAAAGGGCTCTTTTCATTTGAAAAAAAAGTTCCATTAACTACCTTAAGGGTCAACTTGAAACCTTGGAATATAGCTTGAATCAGCTTCATTCCAAGCCACTATGAAAGACACACAGAACCAGGTTAACATGAGCTTTTTCAGTAATCTGTTCAGAGATATTGCCATTGATCTCGGAACAGCAAATACATTGATTTTTATCAGGGGCAAAGGTGTTGTTTTAAATGAGCCATCAATTGTCGCCAGAGAACGCAATACCGGTAAAATTGTTGCTATCGGCCACGAAGCGCTTCTCATGCACGAAAAAACCCATCCCGGCATTGTCACTATACGGCCGCTGGCCAATGGTGTCATTGCAGACTATGAGGCAACCGAAGAGCTGATCAAGGGACTGATCAATAAAACAAAAACCAAGTTTTCATTTGGCATCCGGAGAATGGTTATCGGCATACCGTCGGGTATTACCGAAGTTGAAAAAAGGGCTGTGCGCGACTCTGCCGAACATGTTGGTGCCAGGGAGGTCTATCTGGTCACGGAACCTATGGCTGCAGCAATTGGTATCGGGCTTGATGTCAAAGAGCCGATGGGCAACATGATTGTCGATATTGGAGGCGGCACTACGGAAATTGCAGTTATCTCCCTTGGAGGGATTGCATCAGGAGAGTCCCTGCGTGTTGCAGGAACCGATATCACCGATGAAATTGTTCGTCATTTCCGTAAAGCGTATAACCTTGCGATCGGTGAACGAACAGCAGAAGATGTCAAGATAAAAATTGCCTCTGCCTACAAGCTGGACAAGGAATTAACCATGATGGTCAGAGGAAGAAACCTTGTGACTGCACTTCCCGAAGAGCAGCAGGTCGACTCTGCCACTATCAGGGATGCCATCGCCACACCGATCAGCCAGATCATCACCTCTATCAAAAAAAGCCTTGAAGTAACCAAACCGGAACTGTCGGCCGACATTTTCGATCGAGGCCTCTTTCTTGCAGGTGGGGGAGCGCTCATCAAGGGGCTCGACAAAAAAATCAACGCCGAAACAAAACTCGCCGTCCATATCAGCGAAGACCCGCTTACTGCAGTTGCCAGAGGAACAGGCGAGGTACTCGAAAACCTCGAAAAATACCGGAGTGTGCTGCTGACAAGCAAGCAGTATTGATTATCGGAAGCGCACAACTACGGCACATCCTCGACAAGCCTCGTATAATACGCCTCATACTGTTCAACCAGCAAAGCGGTCTCGTATCGCTTTGCCTGCTGAACACATGCCTCAGAACACTCAAGCCAGTGATGCTCATCTTCAAGCAGCAGAAGCACCTTCCCGGTCATCCCCTCAATATCACCCGGAGCAAGCAGATAACCTTGCTGACCGGACACAATAAATTCAGGGAACCCGCCGGCCATAGTGGCAACAACCGGCACCCCACAAGCCATAGCCTCAAGAGCGGCAAGCCCGAATGACTCCGAATTGCTTGGCATCAACATCACATCCGCAATAGAAAGAAGTGGCACAATATCAAGAAGTTTACCAAGAAACTTTACCCGGTCAACAATCCCGAACCGGCGCACAAGAATTTCAGCTTCACTCCGTTCCGGCCCATCGCCCACCAGCAACAACGTTGCACAGCTCTTCTGGCTTAACGCATAAAATATCCTGATAATATCACCGATACATTTCACCGGCCGAAAATTGGAGATATGAATCACAATCTTCTCATCTCCAATGCCAAGCTGTTCCCGAATCTCTTTTTTGGGCGAACGAAAAAAAAATGAGGTATCAACAAAATTCGGAATCACGCTTATCTCCTTCCTGGGGGTAAACATTCTGACCGTCTCATCCTTCAGGTATCTCGAAACAGTGGTCACCCCATCGGATTTGTTGATGGCAAGCCGGACCACATCCTGCATTCCCCGGTCAGCGCCGACAACCGTAATATCAGTGCCATGCAACGTGGTTGCCAGTCTGAAACACTTCGATTCCAAACACTTGTCCTCCAGCATCTGACGGGCAAGCATCGCGCTCAACGCATGAGGAATGGCATAATGAGCATGCACCACATCCAGCTTTTCATAAAAAGCCACCTCCGCAATTTTCGCAGCCAGAGCAAGAGAATAGAAGGGGGCATCAAACATGGGATAATGCACCACATCAACCTCATGATAAAAGATATTACGGGAAAATGCTCCCAGCCTGAATGGAGCCGCCTGACCAAAAAAATGGATTCGATGCCCTTTCACTGCAAGCGCCTTACCCAATTCCGTAGCAATTGCTCCGCTGCCGCCGTAAGTGTGATGACATGATATGCCAATGTTCATTGCTCTTATGATAAACTCATGATATATTGCGCTCCGTAGCGATTTTCACCGATTGGAGCAAATTGTATACTGCCCCAATATAACCAGGGTTTTTGAAATTTGTGTGAAGTGACAATTGGAAAACCAGGTAAAACTCTCAATGGAACACACTCATAAAAAACAAAAAGTCGCTTTTTCCTCAGTAATAGCAAGTCTTTTTCTTACCGCCATGAAGCTTGTTGTCGGCATCATGACCGGCAGCATCGGCATTATTTCTGAAGCCGCACACTCTGGCCTGGACTTTGGAGCTGCCGCATTGACTCTGTTTGCGGTCAGGATGAGTGACAAGCCTGCCGACAGCAAACATCATTATGGACATGCCAAGGTTGAAAGTGTCTCAGCCCTTATTGAAACGGGTCTTCTGGTCATAACAAGTATCTGGATCATCTACGCTGCAACTGAGCGGTTGATTGCCGGAACAACAGAGGTTGAAGTCACCTGGTATGCCATTGCCATCATGGTCATCTCCATCGTAGTCGATTTTTCCCGCTCAAGAGCGCTGAAAAGAGTTGCAAAAGAGACCAACAGCCAGGCGCTTGAGGCGGACGCGCTCCACTTCAGCTCTGATATTCTCAGTTCGGCGGTCGTCCTCCTTGGCCTTCTCTTCGTCTCACAGGGTATCGCATGGGCTGATGCTGTTGCCGGTATTGCCGTTGCCCTGCTGGTTGGCTACGCAGCCTTCAGCCTCGGGAAAAAAACCATTGATGTCCTGATTGATGCCGCACCAGAAGGAATTGCAGAAAGAGTTGAAGAGATCGCCGCCACTGTTGAGGGAGTAGTCTCCGTCGACAAGATCAGGGTCAAGCCGACCGGCCCACAGATCTTTATCGAAATGGCGATTTGTGTCAACAGAACCCTCTCGGTTGAAAAAGTACAGGCCATAGGCTCAAAAATTGAACAAAAGGTGCGCGATGAGTTTCCTGTAGGCGACATCACCATCAACTCCAGGCCCATTATACTCAACAGCGAAACCATTGCTGAACGGGTGCATGTCATCGGTCTGAACCACAACCTTCACGCCCACAACATTTCGACAAGCCTCAGCGGAGAGAAAAAACAGATCACCTTTGATGTTGAAATTGACCAGCGGCTCACCATCAAGCAGGCGCACGATACCGTCACAGCGCTGGAAGATGAGCTGCGCCGCGAATTCGATGAAGAGCTTGATATCTGCATTCATCTTGATCCTCTCCGCTTTGATGAAAAATCCACAATGGCTCTGCCATCCGGGGAAGAGGAACAACTGCGCAGCATGATTGTTGCTGCATCTCAAATTATTGAGAAAATCCAGGACGTTCACGATATACAGATCAGAAAAACAGAACAAGAAAAACTCTTCGTTACACTGCATTGCTCATTTCACGATGATGCACTGCTTGAAGAGGTTCACTCACTGACAAGCCAGCTTGAGGGTGCTCTCTACCGAACCCTAAATAATGCAGGTAGAGTCATCATTCATGCTGAGCCACTTGCATAACTATCATTACATATATCTGCCATGAACATAAAAAGCAATAAACCAGTTTGCGTTACCGGAGCCTCGGGGTTCATCGCCGCCCATATCGTCAAGGAACTGCTCGAAAGAGGTTACATCGTCAGAGGAACAGTGCGCCAACCCCAGGAAAAATATCCATTTCTTCTTTCCCTGCCAGGTGCCAGGGATCGACTTGAGCTTGTGCAAGCCGATCTGCTCGCTGCTGGAACTTATGATCAGGCGGTGGCAGGATGCGAGTATGTCATCCATACGGCAAGTCCTTATCAGATAAATGTTAAAAACCCACAGCGTGATCTGGTTGACCCGGCTGTAATCGGAACAGAGACTGTTCTTGAGGGCTGCCTGAAGTCAGACAAGGTAAAACGACTGGTATTGACCTCATCAATTGCTGCAATTACTGATCAACCGGAGAGTCATAAAATATTTACTGAAAAAGACTGGAACATCATGTCTTCCCTTGATCGACAGCCTTATCAATACTCCAAAACACTTGCTGAACGCGAAGCCTGGGATTTTATTATGGCAAAACGACCAGGATTTGATCTAGTCACTGTCAACCCTGCCATGGTCATTGGTCCATCACTCTCGCCTTCACTCAACACCTCCAACAAGATGATCCGTGATATCATGAGTGGAGTCTATCCCGGTATCATGGAGCTAAACTGGGGCTTTGTCGATGTTCGCGATGTCGCAAAAGCACATATGCTTGCTATGGAAAACGATTCGGCCAGTGGTCGATACCTCTGTTCGGCTGAAACAATAGATATGCGGCACCTCGTGGCAATACTGAAATCCTCAGGCTTTCACCATTATGCGCTTCCAAAGATTGACCTCTCCGGAACTGCAGGCACACTTTTGATGAAAATCCTCTCTTTTACCCAGCCAAAAGATATCGGCATGTATATCCGACTGAATATTGGTCGCACCATGCACCTTGACACCTCAAAAATCAGACGTGAGCTTGGGCTTTCGTTTATACCGATCAAACAAAGTATCATTGAAACGGTAAAAGATATGGAAAAATGGGGCCATCTCTCCCCACCGAAACATTAACGCAACCGTTGTCACCCAGTCCGCTTCGATACGCACTTCGTGCTACTCAGCGACCGGCCTTGCCCGTATCAAAGCGCCAACGACCACTCACAAAAACTGCTCCAACACACCACGGAACCGGTCACCGAGTAGGGCGACAGCCCGTATCGAGGTGCCAACGCTACTCAAGGGCGACGGTTGAAGAGATGCAAGATCGGAAAATGGCGAAAGAGCGTATGTTCATCCACGACCCGCAAGCGCAGTACCACTTGGCGCGTTGTCATCGTATCACCAAAACGCCGGACATTGTACCATAACGCCCGAAACACAGCGCCAGATTTTTTCAGCCCATCAGGATATTGGGTCACATAGAACAGCGCAGCAGCAACCTCCAGCAGCAGCCGAAGTGGCAACACCCACATCAACGAAACAATGCTCCGATTTTTCAACAGCATCGTCATGTTGTTACGGTGGTTGAAAAAGACCTTGTCAGGAGAGCCAGCAGAAAGAGAGGCTCCCCCTTCGTGCAGAACAACCGATGACGGCACTGAGCAGACCCGATAACCGGCAAGCTTCATCCGCCAGGAGAGGTCAATCTCCTCCATCTGCATAAAAAAATCCTCATCAAACCCGCCAAGCTCCACAGCAACAGCTCTCTTCACAAACATGGCAACACCCGATGCCCAAAAAATATCCTGCCCGACATCATACTGCCCGCTGTCCTGCTCAATTGCCGAGAACGTACGCCCCAAACACCACGGATAACCAAGACGGTCAATCATTCCGCCAGCCGCTCCGGCATAATCAAACACCTTTTTACCCTGACGGTACGGCTTCAGTGACAGGATCTTCGGCTGTAAGGCTGCAATGCGCTCATCCTCAAGAGCTTTCCGGACAAGCTGCTCAAGCCACAAGGGATCATGCTCAGTGTCATCATTCATAAAAACGACATAGTCCGCAGTGGAGTGTTGCAGCCCATGATTGCAGCCACCGGCATAACCGCGATTTTGCGGGAGACGCAGCAACCGGGCATTCCGGTACCGTTTGACGAGAAAGACAAGACCCGCCTCCGTTCCACCATTATCCACCACAATGATACCCATTGAGGGATAACGGGTCTCCGCAAGCGAGTCAAGACATCGCTCAAGCATATCCCGCCGTTTGAAGTGGGGAATGATAATATCAACAGTGGGAAAATGCTCCATAAAGGGCTACCGGAGCGTTCTCCAGAACTCCCCGGCAAGGGTGGCGCACGCGTCAGGAGTCGATGCGGATGCTATGTGCTGCAACAGCGCCGTCCCGACAACCGCTCCATCCGCCAGAGCCCACATTGACTCAACACGAGACTTGTCCTTGATGCCAAACCCAACAACAAATTTTTTGCGGGTATGCTGGCGCACTCTTTTCAGATACTCATCAATCGAATCCTCGAATGATGCCTCGGAGAGCTTGGCGGTGCCAGTGGTACCATTAACAGCAAGACAGTAGGAGAAATCGGTTGAAAGCGAGTCAATCAGCTCTATCCGATCTGGAGGAGTCACTGGAGAGACTAGAAAGACCACCGTCAGGCCAACATGTTTAGCTTTCTGGAGAAAATCAGCAGCCTCTTCGGGTGGAAAATCAGGAATCAGCAGCCCGTCAACACCAGCCACCACCGCGTCATGAAAAAACGCATCAATGCCGTAGGCAATCACCGGATTGCAGTAGCCCATCAGCAGAATGGGAACGTTGACAGGCCCGCACCCCTCACCCTGGCGGGCACGGCGCACCAGCTCAAGGAGATGTTTGATGGTGACACCATTGCGAATTGCGAAATGGGCCGCCTCCTGAATCACCGGCCCGTCACCAATAGGGTCGGAATAAGGCATACCAAGCTCCACAATATCAGCACCGCTCTCCTCAAGCGCCTCAAGCACAGGCAGAGTGGCACCGACAACCGGAAACTCAGGCATATAATAGGCAATCAGCAGCTTTCTATCCTGCTGCAACAGGGTGGTAATGCGGTTTTGGAGCATAGAAATGGTTGGTCAATCAACGGATCAGTTGTGGAATAACAAAAATATCAAGCACCATTGAGACCATGGTTGTAATATGGACCAGAACACTTCCCCATATATTTTTCGTTTTCAGGACAAGGTATCCACCCAAAATGCCAATCGGAAAAGCCATCATGCCCATCAGCGCCCGCTCCTGCATACCGACAGGCGCGACCGCAAAATGGTTGACAACATAAAAAATCGTTGTCAGAAAAACCGTGAGATGTTTGTTGAATCCCTTTTCAATCAGGGCAGAAAACATGATGCCACGCCAGAGGAACTCTTCTGCCAGAATCAATATCGGAAAGAGATAGAGCATTGAACCGTTCACCAGAATAAACTCCATTCCGGCCATAGGCACCCCACCATTTTTGTAATACATCACGGTGTTAATGATATCCATGGCAAAAAGCACCGCCCCGGCAATGCCGCCCCACTTCAGGGATTTTCCCAAATTTCCCCCGGAAAGGTATATCTTCTGCCACTCACCAAGCTTGTTTCCCCGATACAGCACCAGTCCAATTGATCCAAAAACATAAAGGAGCAGAGCTGGCCACTCCTTCAACACCGTAAAATGGCCAATAAGACCAACAATCCAGATCGCCCCCATCAGCGAGAACGAAAGCGTCAGACGTGCCTTGAGCGACTCTGAAGCTGAAATGCCTGAACTCAACGATTTAATCGATTTCATAATGAAATAATGAGATTAAAAGATGCTTTCCCGAATATACAGCGGACGATCTTCATAATCAATCGGATCACGCAGACCCACAAGCTCAAAAGCCCGAAGCCTGCGGGCACAACTGTCACAAACGCCGCACGCACTCCCCTCGCTTTTATAGCACGACCAGCTCAGATGGAAAGGGGCACCAAGCTCCATCCCCTTGCGGACAATATCAGACTTCTGCATCTCAATCAAAGGGGTGAGGATCTCAATATCGGTCTCAGGTTTCGTTCCAAGTGCGATAACGGTATTGAAAGCATCGTAGAATACTTTTCGACAATCAGGATAACCGGATGAATCCTCCTCCACCGCCCCGATAAAAATCTTGCTGGTGCCAATAACCTCCGACCAGCTCACCGCCATTGAAAGAAAGCCCGCATTGCGAAAAGGAACGTAGCTCGTGGGAATTGAAGAGCCCTGAAGGTCGGCGCCACCAACCGGCATGGAGTAGTCGGTCAGGGAAGAACCACCTATCTGGGCAAGAAAGTCCGCATTAACCTCAAGGCGCTGCTCAATTCGGTAATGGTTGCAGATAGCCCTGAACGATTCCAGCTCCCTTTGCCACGTCCGCTGCCCGTAATTCACGTGCATGGCCGCCAGCGCAAAACCCTGCTCATGAGCGATTGCCGTGGTGACAAGGCTATCCATGCCGCCGCTGAGAAGGAGTACTGCTTTCATAGTCTGAGTCTATTTATTTATTTGATACTTTCCGAAAGGTAAATAAAAAAGCCAACCCGAAGGCTGGCTTTTTTAAAGAAACAGAGTGTTGAGCGCCGATTAATACATGCCGCCCATACCACCCATTCCACCTTGAGGCATTGCTGGCATGTCGGCTTTGTCTTCCTTGATGTCAGTAATAGCAGCTTCGGTGGTCAAAAGAATACCGGCAACCGATGCAGCGTTCTCAAGAGCGCTTCTGGTCACCTTGGTAGGATCAACAACACCGGCATCAACCAGGTTTTCGTATACTTCGGTTCTGGCATTGAAACCAAAATCACCGGTTCCGGCCTTCACCTTCTCAAGCACAACAGCGCCATCGGTGGTGCCAGTGTTGGCAACAATCTGGCGAAGTGGCTCTTCGAGCGCACGGCGGATAATTTCAATACCGGTCTTCTGATCTTCATTGTCTGCAACAGCTCTGTCAAGACCCTTGATCGCACGGATCAGGGCAACACCGCCACCGACAACAATACCTTCCTGCACAGCAGCGCGGGTAGCGTGCAACGCATCTTCAACACGAGCCTTCTTCTCTTTCATCTCAACTTCTGTGGATGCGCCAATGTTCAGCACAGCAACGCCACCTGAAAGCTTGGCAAGACGCTCTTGCAGCTTTTCGGTATCGTAGTCAGAGGTTGATTTTTCGACCTGTCCCTTGATCTCGTTGATACGGGCCTTGATCTCTTCAGCAGTGCCTTTACCCTCAACAATCGTGGTATTGTCCTTGTCGATAGTGACGTGACCAGCCTGACCAAGGTAGTTGATGGTGGTATTTTCGAGTTTGTAGCCCTTCTCTTCGGAGATAACGGTACCACCGGTGAGAATTGCGATATCTTCAAGCATGGCCTTGCGGCGATCGCCAAAGCCGGGAGCCTTGACTGCACAGACGCGCAGGGTGCCACGCAGCTTGTTCACCACAAGCGTTGCAAGAGCTTCGCCTTCGATATCTTCTGAAATAATAAGAAGAGGACGGCCAGACTGTGCTGATTTTTCAAGAATCGGGAGCAACTCCTTCATGTTGCTGATCTTCTTGTCGTGAATCAGAATCAGCGGATCTTCAAGCTCAGCTTCCATCGTCTCGGAGTTGGTCACAAAGTAAGGAGAGAGGTACCCACGGTCAAACTGCATACCCTCAACAACCTTCAGCTCGGTCTCCATTCCCTTTGCTTCCTCAACAGTGATAACACCATCTTTTCCAACCTTCTCCATCGCTTCAGCAATCAGTTCACCGATTTCAGGATCGTTGTTTGCGGAGATGGTTCCAACCTGGGCAATCTCTTTTTTACCGGAGATGCTGCGGCTGATGTTTCTCAGCTCCTGAACAACCTCTTTCACTGCACGATCAATACCTCTTTTCAGGTCAATCGGACGAGCGCCAGCAGTGACGTTCTTCAAACCTTCACGGTAGATTGCCTGGGCAAGCACTGTGGCTGTGGTAGTACCATCACCGGCAACATCACTGGTTTTGGATGCAACTTCACGCACCATCTGGGCACCCATGTTCTCTACAGCATCAGAGAGTTCAATCTCTTTTGCAACGGTCACGCCATCCTTGGTTGAAGTTGGAGCGCCAAATTTCTTGTCGATCAGAACGTTACGTCCGGCAGGTCCGAGGGTAACTTTTACAGCGTTGGCCAGTTTATCCACGCCAACTTTAAGCCTCGCTCTGGCTTCCGTATCATAAAGAATATCTTTTGCAGTCATTGTACTGTTTTCCTCCAATAAGGTTTTTAAGGGTTAATAACTATTAAAGAATGGCGAAAATATCCGACTCACGCATGATGAGGTAATCCTCACCTTCAACGCTCACTTCTGTGCCGGAATATTTACCATAAAGCACTTTGTCGCCAGCCTTGACCTGCATTTCAAGCAGTTGGCCATTATCAGCAACTTTACCTGCACCTACGGCTACAACTTCACCATACTGCGGTTTCTCTTTCCCGGTATCAGGAATGTAAAGACCGCCCTTGGTTTTTTCTTCCGCCGCTGCTGGCTTAACAATAACTCGATCAGCTAAGGGTTTCAAGTTCATTGTCTTCTCTCGTTTGGGTTTTTGATTGAATAGTAAGATACTACGGTAAACAATTTATATCATTTTTAGCACTCACGCACTGAGAGTGCCAAATTGATTTTCAATAATAAGAAAAATTTTATCTCATCCAAAAAATTTCTTTCCGGGTGAGCCGAATTTTGCATTTTCGCAACAGAATCCCATGCACCAGACACTCTGCTACACTATCGGGAAAGTCACCCTGGAAAAACTGGCCAGCATCCACTCAAAAATGCAGGATGATACGGCAACATCTGAAGATCACACTCTTGGGACTCTTCTTGAGGAGATAACGGCACTTGCCAAAAACCGCATCTCGGTTGTGATGAACGAAACCAAGTTTAGTAAGGGAGGTAATGTGTGGGTTGAACGCACCCAAGGGCACTTCCCGCATATCAGACTGCATGGAGGTGCGCTGGAAGATGACCCGCTTGTCTGAACCTTGATATTTTTGATTGCCCTGACGGCTTGATTATATCAAAAACGCAAATCAAGCCAATCCTTGAATCCTTTTACTCAAGGTTCAGACGAGCTCCTTGATATATCGCCCGGTCAGCGACTCCTCGCAAAGCGCTATCTCTTCTGGAGTCCCTTCGACCACAATGGCACCACCTTTGTCGCCGGCACCAGGTCCAAGATCAATAACCCAGTCGGCCTGTTTGATGATATCCGGGTTATGCTCAATAACAACAAGGGTGTTTTTCTGCTCCAACAGCTTCTCAAAACAGAGAATCAGCTTGTTGATATCCTCAAAATGGAGCCCGGTTGTGGGTTCATCAAAGATAAAAAGCGTATGTGCGGTATCCGCATGGGCAATAAAACTTGCCAGCTTGAGGCGTTGTGCTTCACCTCCAGAGAGAGTACTGGACGACTGGCCAAGCCTGATATAGCCAAGCCCTACCTCATCAAGCACCATCAATTTTTTAACAATACTCTTCTCACGACTGAAAAAGGTGATCGCCTCCTCTACCGTCAGATCAAGTACCTCAGCAATGGACTTGATCTGATACTTCACCGCAAGGGCCTCTGGCTTATAGCGAAGGCCTCCGCAATCTTCACAAACTGCCTCAATATCAGCAAGAAACTGCATTTCAATATGCACACTGCCTTCACCCGCACAGGTTTCACAGCGACCGCCAGGAATATTGAAAGAAAAATAGCCAGCCTTCAATCTCCTCTGCTGTGCATCCGGTGTTTGAGCAAAAAGGGTACGGATATCATCAAATATTTTCAGATAGGTGACCGGGTTACTCCTGCTTGATTTTCCGATGGGCGACTGGTCAACATGCTCAACGCGATCAACAAGCCATGCGCCTGTCAATGAACGATGGGCCCCAACACTCTCCTTCGTCCCGGCCTTTGCCCGCAAAATTCCTCTGTTGAGAATATCATTGACAAGGGTAGACTTCCCTGAGCCGCTCACCCCTGTGACACAGGTCATGACATTGAGAGGAAAGCGCACATTGATATTCTTCAGGTTGTTCTGCATTGCACCAGCAATTTCGATACAGTAGGTAAAATCAACAGTTCTGCGACACTGTGGCACCGCAATCTCTTTCTTGCCATTGAGATATTGTGCCGTAAGCGACATACCCCTCTCCCTCATCTCTGCAACCGAACCATAAAAAACCACCTCCCCGCCCAGACGACCGGCATAAGGACCGAGATCAATCACCTCATCAGCAGCCTCAATGATTTCCCGATCGTGCTCAACAACCACCACTGTATTGCCAAGATCGCGCAGCTTCCTGAGCAGCGTAATGAGGCGCGCTGAATCACTCTGATGGAGACCGATACTTGGCTCATCAAGAATATAGATGGCACCGACAAGCGGAGAGCCAAGAGAGGTGGAAAGGTTGATGCGCTGAAACTCGCCTCCACTCAAGGTGTGGGTCAGGCGGTCAAGAGAGAGATAGTTCAAGCCAACATCAAGGAGATAACCGAGGCGCTTGATAATCTCCTGCAAAATAACTTCAGCCACCTTTCGATCAAAAGGCGAAATATCGAGATTCCGGAAAAACTCGGATGCCTCGGCAATGTTCATGCGCGACACTTCAGCAATATCGCGACCTGAAACCCTCACCAGCCGGGCATCAGGATTAAGACGACTCCCCTCACAATCAGGACAGACTGCATATCCCCGATAACGACTCAAAAAGACCCTGTAGTGCATCTTGTAACCTGCATCTTTTTCTATCTCGGCAAAAAATGCACGAACCCCCTTATAGCGCCCATCCGGCATACCCTTCCAGATCAGCTCCTTTTGCGCATAAGAGAGCTTTTCATAAGGCACGCTGACAGGAACACCCATATCATCAGCATATTCAAGAAGCTCCATGAGATTCCAACGGTATTTTTCCGAGTTCCAGCAGGCAATAGCTCCCTCTTCAAGCGTCAGTGACTTGTCGGGAACAACAGCATCCTCATCAATACCGGCAAGACGGCCGAAACCCTGACAGGTTGTACATGCGCCAATTGGAGAATTAAAAGCAAAAAGCTGGGGAGATGGCTCCTGATATTCAATACCGTTCAATTCAAGCCGGTCACTAAACAGATAGCTTTTTCCTCCGACGACCTTCAACACAGCATAGCCGCCCGATTCATTGAAACAGCTCTCCGCAGCCTGCGACACACGGCTGAACACCTTCTCATCCTGACGGGCGACAAAGCGGTCAACCAGCACAAGCAGCGCAGCCCGGTCGGTGGAAGGCATCTCCAGCACCCGTTTACAGGCGACTGGCTGATTGAGATCAAGAATCTCCTCTCCGGCAACCACTCTGAAAAAACCCTTTTTCAGGAGACTTGCTATCTCATCCTCCACGGAGCAACTATGGTGTCCGGCATCCTGATGGGCAGGGAAAAAAAATCCAGCATAAAATTTTGTCCCCTCCTCAAAAAATCCAGCCTGCAAACTCACATCATCCGGGGTGTGCTTGAGCACAAGTTCATTGGTATCACGAGAGTAGATTTTACCAATACGAGCATACAGCAGACGAAGATAGTCATAGATTTCAGAAACGGTGCCAACCGTTGAACGCGGATTTTTTGGAATAGATTTCTGCTCTATAGCAATGGCCGGCGCAATACCTTCAACGCTGTCAATATCAGGCCGGGGCATTCTTTCAAGAAACTGCCGTACATAAGCAGAGAGTGACTCCACATACCGACGATGCCCTTCAGCATAGAGCGTATCGAAGGCGAGACTTGATTTACCAGACCCACTGACCCCCGTTAACACCACAAACTTGTTCCGGGGGATACAAACTGAAATATTCCGAAGATTATGAGTATTAATTCCCTTAAAAACGATATCCGGCAAACTTGTTTCACTGACTGCAAAATCCCCTGGCCTGTTACTGGTCATATAAATTGAAATGTCATCTTGTTTTATTAGAATATCAGGTAATCACTTGCCCATCTGCTGCAAAAGTGAGTGAATGGTGGTTGATTCCAAAAGCTTTTGAATTTTATTCTGCAACGTACCCATATATCCCCTGTGGTTACACGAAGAAAAAACTTCACAACTTTCCGCATGTACACCACAACGAACAAGGTGGGGCTTCCCCTCAATAGCCACCGCGATATCAGCAACGGTGATGTCGTGCGTCGTCCTGCACAACATATATCCACCCTTCACACCCTGAACAGAGTGTGCAATTCCAGACCTTTTGAGACTCTGTAATGCCTTGGAGAGAAACTCCTGTGAAAAGCCAATATCGTCAGCCATCTCCTTGACCGTGACAACCCGCCCAAGACCCTTTGTTGCAAGATAGGTAACGGCGTGCAGCCCATATTCAAATTTTCTGGAAACCTGAAGCATAACATGCATCATTGAATCTGTTACAAAACCGGATAAATTTAACCCTATTATTCATATTAACCAATATTTATATATTGATTCAGGTCAGATTTTCGGATCGACAATTTTTTGCATCCATAAACATTTCACCGATTTTCCAATCATGAGCAAAACAGTCAAAGATCAATACTTTCAATGGCAGTTGTCACCTGAAACAGAGGCAAAAATCAGATACCAGGAGTACGGAGACGATAATCCGGAACAGACTCCCATCCTGTTTCTTCACGGCTACGGAGGAATGATAGAGCACTGGAACCTGAATATTCCTCAGTTTGCGCAAAGATACAAGATTTATGCAATGGATTTGATCGGATTCGGAAAATCACAAAAACCAAATGTGCGATACTCTCTGGAACTCTTTGCCTCACAGATTGAGACCTTTCTCTATCTGAAAAAAATCGATTCTGTCATTATTGTCGGCCATTCCATGGGGGCTGCCAGCGCCATCTACTTTGCCCATCATCGTCCTGAAAAGATCAAAGCGCTCATACTGGCAAACCCGTCAGGTCTTTTTGGTGACACCATGGATGGCATGACAAGTATCTTTTTCGGACTGGTAGCCTCCCCGTTCATTGGAGAGATGCTGTTCACTGCTTTCGCCAACCCCGTCGCTGTAGGCCAAAGCCTTTCACCAACATACTTCAATCAGCAGAAGGTTGATGATGTACTCATCAGCCAGTTTACTCAGCCACTGCAAGACAGGGGTGCCCAGTACTCTTATCTCTCCCCGTCAAAAAGACCTCTTGATTTCAGGCTTGACCATCTGAAGAGACCATGTAACTACAAAGGGCCTGCATTTCTGGTCTGGGGTGCTGAAGACGTTGCCCTCCCGCCACACAAAATCATCCCTGAATTTCAGGAGCTTTTGCCACAGGCGGGCGCATACATCATCCCCAAAGCATCGCATTGCATCCACCACGATGCTGACGAAGAGTTCAACAAACGACTGGCAATGATTCTTGACCTGATCGATGACAAAAAGTAATGCCGATTGCTACAGGGCTTTCAGCCCTATCTGAAAAGCGTAGCCTTTGAAGACGCCTGAAGGTACCCACTGAAAGCCCATCTGCCAGCAATGCAGATCACGATGAAGCTGAAGCATCGGAAAAACAACTTTTCCATTTCCGAGATCATACCCTGTATTCACGCCCGTCTGCCAGTTTTTTGACCATGCCACTTTAGCCGAAACATTAAGCAACTTATCATAAGTGCTCTCCAGTGGATTGCTTTTATCAGTTTGCAGCAAAAAAGAGAATCGGAGTTGCCAGTCACTGGCGGTGAACGGCTCATGAAACAGTGTGCGGTCGGTATACGAGGCAAAAGGGGCCGCATGGGTTGATGCAACAGAGGCAACAGATCCAGCCTGTCGGCTACCCTGCAGACTCAGACTCATGCTCATAAATCCTTTCACAAAACGCAACAGAGCGTTTCCATCGTCACTGTTATAGCGGTTCACCCTGTCACCTGTGAGTGGATTATAACTGTAAAAGTCATACATCGCACCTCCACTCAAAAGAAAGTTTTGCGCCAGCACATTACTCGACGTGACAACGGTCAGCGGTGCCAGACGAAAAGCATCAATTGCGCCATTATAGGCGGTGGAGGCTGTCAATGAGAGCAATTGAACTGTACGATCCCCATCAGCCACATCTCCCTCTTCAGAAGAGAGCGCACCTTTGAATCTGCCATGCAACAGATTTTTCAGGGAAATACCAACCACACTTTGCCCTGTTGGCACACCGGTAAACCTTGTCGCCTCAAAGCTGTTGAAGGGCGTTGCATTCGGCCAATCATACACATTGCTCGATACAGCACCATACCAATGGCCGGAAAATGGAGAATTCCAGGTATAACTGATGAGAGGAATAAAGGTATGACGCAACGCCTTCAGCCCAACGATATGTTCAAACAAACCTGTCCCAAGAGTACCATAAAGCCTGGTACTAGCATCCACAGAGACAACCGTCGTTGAAAAAGGGCTCTCTCCACCATCCGTTCGCAGAGAGTGGATAGAGGTGATGGATGGATTGATATTGAGATGATGAAAGAGTGTTGATTGCATCCTTAATGGAAACAGCATCCTCGTCCCGCTATACACACTCCCCGTCACCGGTTGCACACTCTGAAAACTTATCCCCTGCGTCAACAGTGCCTTATAACCATCAGCAAACTCCCGATAATATCCAAGTTCTCCCTGGGCATATCCCCTGTAGCCAGAAGAAGTTGCGTTGTTGAGCGAAAGAGACTCAACAGCAAAAGAGGCTCCGGTTGTTACCGATACGGCCGATCTCCAGCTCTCATCCTCCCGGGAAAAACCGGAACGAAAAGGATAGTGCCGGTTCTGGTAAAAGGTTGCCTCGGTACTTTGGCGATCATTGTGATTGCGCAGATCAGCGGATCGATTATAGGTAGCGGTAACAATGCTGTTCTCATCATGAAAGCTCTTTACCAGTGATGCGCGTGAATTGGTTTGTTCAGTCAAAACAGTCTCCATATTCATCGCATTCAGATCATCGTGACGTTTACCACCCTGAAACTGCAAAGCAACATCAAGCTGTGACGAGGCATCAAAAACCTGGTGGTGAACAATAGTTGCATTCCACTCAGACGAGAGTGGCAAAGCAGCATCAACCACATAGCGCTTGTACTCCCCGGTGATCTGCCCCGAAAAGGCATCACGTTTTGTATAACGAAACCGCTTCCCAAGTCGCCAACTCCCGTTCACGGCAATATCTCCCGCTACCCTGAGATCGGAGTAATCATCTATGGCCCAGTAATAGCCAAGATTCGACAAGGCCGTACTATGTGAGTAACTCGCAAGCGTGGGCATAAGAAAACCGGAGATCCTTTCACGTTTGGCTGTAAAAGCCATGTAGGGAAGAGCCATAACCGGTATGGCAGGCAAACGCATCGAAAAGATCTCGGGCCTGATATACATATAAAGCGGCTTTGCCCTAATCCCTGTATCAGGATTAAAGGTGATGGAAGAGGATGAGAACCAGTAGTGCGGTTCAATCTCATCACAGGTGGTAAAGGTACCATCACTGACAACCATATCACCATTTTCAAGCCTTGAAACCCGATCACCCTTAAATTTAACAGCCCCTGAAGAGGATGAGATATTTGTCGTCTCTCCCCTTCTGGTTTTAAAATTATAGGTCATCGTTTCGGCAAAAAAGCTCCCCTGCCTGTCACTGAACATCGCGGGTTCAGCAACCGATTGTGAAGAGTCTACGGTACCAAAAGCACGCAGCAGAGAGGTCGTGCCATCAATAACAATTCTTGGAGCCTTGACACTGGAGTCATCGTCATTGATCTTCGCTTTACCCCAGAGTTCCATGCTCCGGCGATCAAAATTATAGACAACCGAATCTTTTGCCGTAAACCGGACAACACTTTTCATGGCGCTCAGATCTTTCCGCACGTCAGCAGCATACAAAGCCCTCTGAAAAGCAAGGGTCATGAGCAGCATAAGAATGCTCAAAATGGGCAGAAACAAGGTTTTTCGCTTGATAAACGTCAATGCAGTAATGTTCCCCAACAGTATTGTGATGGCCGCTGATAAAAGTTTCAGAATATATTATTTTATTGTCCTATGATAATGGTTTTACCGACACTCTTTTTGCCTTTTCGTTCCATGATACCAACACCCTATTGCGCTCCCGATGCAACCGGACATTTCGGCAGTTTCGGAGGAAAGTTTATCCCGGAAACACTGATAAAAAATGCTGCTGATCTTGAATCAGAGTACCGTAAGGCAAAAAATGATCCCACCTTCCGCTCAACACTTGACCAGCTCCTTCGAGACTATGTCGGCAGACCAACGCCACTCTACCATGCTGAGCGGCTGAGCAGAACAGTGCAAGGGGCACAGATTTATCTCAAACGGGAAGATCTTTGCCACACTGGTGCCCATAAAATTAACAATGCTCTCGGTCAGGTACTTCTTGCTCAACGCATGGGCAAAAAACGGGTCATTGCTGAAACCGGTGCAGGCCAGCATGGGGTAGCAACAGCAACCGTCTGCGCGCTTTTTAATCTTGAGTGCATCGTCTATATGGGCGAGGAGGACATCCGGCGACAGGCGCCGAACGTTGCACGAATGAAGCTCCTCGGGGCAGAGGTACGCGCAGTCGGCAGCGGTTCAAAAACCCTCAAAGATGCCACCAGCGAAGCAATCCGTGACTGGATGAATAACCCGGAAGAGACCTTCTACATTATCGGTTCAGTTGTCGGCATGCACCCCTATCCGATGATGGTTCGTGATTTTCAGGCAATTATCGGCAAGGAGACCCGTTCGCAGATTATTGCGCAGACAGGAAAACTGCCTGATGTGATAACGGCATGTATTGGAGGCGGAAGCAATGCCATCGGGATGTTTTATGAGTTTCTGAAGGATGCAGCACAGATCGAACTGATTGGAGTCGAAGCGGCTGGAGAGGGGCTGCAAGGACGACACGCAGCCTCGCTGACCCTGGGCACCCCCGGAGTACTGCACGGAGCAATGACAAAGCTTCTGCAGAATGAAGACGGACAGGTACAGGAGGCACACTCCATCTCCGCAGGCCTTGATTATCCGGGTGTAGGCCCTGAACACTGCTATCTCCAGGAGCTGGGACTGGTGACCTACACCTCCGTCACCGACGACGAAGCTCTTTCAGCTCTTGCGACTCTTGCAAGAACTGAAGGGATCATCTGTGCCCTTGAATCAGCTCATGCCGTGCACTATGCCATCAAGAGAGCCCCCTGCATGGCAAAAGAGGCTATCCTTGTGGTCAATCTCTCAGGACGGGGAGATAAAGATATGGAGACCATTGTCCGTGAGCTGGAACTGTAAAAAAATTGCTCCCGGAAGTTGCACAAGAATAAAATATCTTTATATTTGTCACTCATTAAGCGGGAATAGCTCAGTTGGTAGAGCACAACCTTGCCAAGGTTGGGGTCGCGAGTTCGAGTCTCGTTTCCCGCTCAGAGATCGAAAACAGAAAAGCCTCCTTCAAAAGGGGGCTTTTCTGTTTATACTCATGATCTTGACAGGAACGCTACTGTTCAGCAACAAACGACCCATGGAACCGAATCTTCTGCTCATCATTCCGCTCGTACTGCTCACCACTCTTGTCGTTGGTATCGGCGCTGGTATGCTGCTTGCCAGAAAAGCACCATGGATTCCTCGAAAAATTGTTGCTATCGAAGCCTCCACTGTCAGTGGGCGGGGAGCTTTTGCCCTGCAAAAAATCAAGGAGGGGGATATTATCGAACGCTGCCCTGCGCTTGAAGTTACCGATAAAGATATCGGTGGCGAGTTGCTGAACTACGTCTTCTACGGAAAAACAGAGAACGACCGCCTGGTGGCAATGGGTAACGGAATGCTCTTTAACCACTCTTCCACCCCAAATGTCGCCTATTATCGAGAGGAGACATCACTCGGTACTGAGCTTATTCTTTACGCACTGCGAGATATCAGCAAAGGCGAAGAGCTCTTCTACACCTATGGTGATGAGTGGTGGACAACCAGGCAATAACACTAATCCTTCACCCAGGAACCGGGAAAAGGGATTTGACTTTCGCCTGAAGGTTTGCCAAGTAATAAACCCTCAACACTGATATCCTCATCCAGCTCTTCCCAGCGAATACCATATCCTTTTCCAATCAGCCGCCAGTTCTGAAGCTCTGAGGCTGTTGCATTCATCAGTCGTGGATACCAAGCCAGCGGCACGGTAATGGAGCGACCATCACTCAAATCAACGATTAATGGATCATGCGTCACGGTTACCTGCTCCGCCGCCGAAACACTGATTTCAAGTGTTGAAGTAACCATGCCAGTCGGAATCAGCCTGTTTCTCTGCTTGCCTGATAAAAAGAGTTCTTGCTGAAGTATACCAAACAATTACAAGGCATCAAACACTTCGACCCCCTTGAGCCGCTGAGCTGAGCAACTCAATGGCATGGTAGCTCCTCTAAAGTATGAAATACAGCCAGAGGCACCGAGAAATTATTTCTGTTATAACGATTACACTTAAGGTCGCAACCTGTGACCTCAAGCTGGTACGGTGGCAGAAGAGATATTTCGATTGCTGAACAAGCTCAAAGGGAAAAAGGCGGTTTTATTGGTTTGTAACTCTTAAATTATGGTGTTAAGTTGATGAGTAAACGCCCCCCCCCCACGCATCTCGTCAGCTCTGCGCACCATGGGGGGTTACTCATTTTCAGGGGTAGGGTATGTGCTCTATAGAGGTAATAAACTGGTATTGATATGGAAAAACTGAAAATGCACTCTCCGAATATAACTGACAGCAATATTGACCGCATTCGAGAGCTGTTTCCCGGCTGTGTGACGGAAATTAAGGATGAAGGTGGATGGATGCAAGAGGATTCAGCCTTTAGCCCGTCTCCTTCATCCTTGCGATATGCCATAGATTTTGACTTGTTGCGTCAGGAGCTTTCAGGGCATATCGTCGAAGGGCCTCAGGAGCGCTACCACCTGAACTGGCCGGGGAAACGTGAAGCGCTGTTGACCGCAAATGCCCCGATTGCCAAAACCTTGCGCCCCTGCCGTGAAGAGAGTGTTGACTTTGATACCACGAAGAATCTTTTCATTGAAGGCGACAATCTGGATGCACTGAAGCTCCTGCAGGAGACCTACCTCGGCAAGGTCAAGATGATCTACATCGACCCGCCGTATAACACCGGCAATGACTTCATCTACGAGGATGATTTTGCGGAAAACGCCGATGAGTTTTTGCTGCGTTCAAACCAGAAGGATGCAGAGGGTAATCGGCTTATTGCCAATACGGAGTCGAATGGGCGCTTTCATTCGGATTGGTTGAGCATGATGTATCCGAGATTGAAGCTGGCGAGGAATTTGCTGCGGGATGATGGGGTGATTTTTATCAGTATTGATGATAATGAGGTGCATAGCCTAAAAAGAAATATGTTCAGAGATTTTCGGAGATGAAAATTACGTCGCTCAAATTGCAGTACAACTGAATCCACGTGGTCGTCATCTTGATAAATTTGTAGCAAAAACCCATGAATCAATATTGATTTTCGTTAGAGATGCAATGAATGAACGAGCCATCTCGGGTATCGATAAAAAGGGCCGGATGGTCGATGAATACAATCATGAAGATGAAAGAGGGCGATACAGGTTACTGGGATTGAGGAATCGAAATCAAACATTTAATCCAATCACGCGTCCTAAACTTTATTACCCACTTTATGTTAATACCACCAACAGAACAGTATCAATTGTTCAAGATAATATTTTTACGGATGAAGTATTTCCGAATACTCCTGATGGAGTGAAAACATGCTGGACGTGGGGTAAAGAGAAGGTTATAAATGAAAACAATTTACTTATTGCCGAAAAAAATGGTGATGAATGGCGTGTATATAGAAAAGATTATCTCCTGGGGAAAGATGGCGAAATGGCAACGACACTTGTCAAATCAGTTTGGACCAATAAAGAAATTACCAATGATTATGGGAGAAAAGGAATTAAAGACCTATTTGGAGCTTCTGTTATGGACTTCCCCAAGTCCACAGAGCTTATACGAATTTTAATCCAGATAGGAACGCAGAGAAATGATTTGGTTATGGATTTCTTCGCAGGTTCTGCCACCTCAGCGCACGCAGTCATGCAGCTCAATGGAGAAGATGGCGGCAACCGCAAATTCATTATGGTGCAGTTGCCGGAACTCTGCAATGAACAATCCGAAGCATTCAAAGCTGGCTACAAAACCATCGCTGAAATCAGCAAAGAGCGTATCCGGCGTGCAGGAAAGAAGATAAAAGGTGAAAGAGGAATGGTGAATGGTGAAAAAAAGAAAGAAAACGACCTTTTCTCCGAAGCAGAACCTTCACCCTTCAACATTCATAATTCACAATTCACCCTTCACAATTCACCATTAGACACCGGCTTCCGCGTCCTCAAAATAGACTCTTCCAACATGGCCGAGGTCTATTACACACCCGATGCCGTCAAACAGGAGGAGCTTTTCAATGCCGTTGACAACATCAAACCCGACCGCACACCGGAAGACTTGCTCTTCCAGGTGCTTCTTGACTTGAGCGTTGACCTGAGCCTGCCAATCCGCAAAATGAAAATTGAAATTGGAATGGTGAATAGTGAAAAAAAAGAACGCGACCTTTTATCCGAAGCTGAAAATTCACCATTCACCATTCATAATTCACCATTTAAAACATACGAGGTATTTTTTGTTGATGAGAACGCTCTGATCGCCTGCTTTGATACCGGCGTGAGCGAGGAGCTGGTCAAAGAGCTGGCACAGCACAAGCCTTTGCGCGTCGTGTTCCGTGATACTGGCTTTACAACCGATACGGTCAAAATCAACGTGGATCAAATCTTCAAGCAGTTGTCTCCCGGAACCGAAGTGAAATCAATCTGAGGAGGCAATGATGGATCAAACTCATCTTCAAGCGCTGTTGATCGGCCTGATTGCTTCCTGGGAAAATGAAGTCATTGAATTTAAGCAGGCTGGGAAAGATTATTCGACTGATGATATTGGAAAGTATTTCTCTGCTTTGGCCAATGAAGCGAATTTACGCGAAGAAGAGGCCGCCTGGCTGGTTTTTGGGGTTCATAACAAAACACGGCAAGTTGTCGGCACCGACTATCGGTTGCAATTTGAGCGACTGCAAAGCACGAAAATGCAGATTGCTGAAAATACAGAGCCAAGTATCACTTTTCGCAATATTCATGAACTTCAAGATCCCAATGGGAGAGTAGTTTTCTTTGAAATACCCGCAGCTCCCCGGGGACTGCCGATTTCATGGAAAGCCTCCCGTATCCCACAGTTTACCGCACACGGACCTTGAACAAAAAAGCGGTAAATTGCTGGTGCTGAATTCACTGCGAGCAGTATTGCCGCTCTTTACTCTGGTGCCAATAGCCCGGTGGAAAGAATGGTTCTGGCCACGTTCCTGCGCACATTTTGGTGAGCGAAATTCGCATCCCGCTGGAAAGATTTATAATGCACTAAGCGTTACCGGGCTTGCAGGTGAATTCAATTGTCTCTTGAAATTTGCAAATCCAAAAGGGGATTAGTGATGAAGGAATTACCGGTTCTCGATTCGCGTGCAGCCTTCTGTGACGTTGGCAGCGAGCATATGCATGTTTCCATCGCTGGAGGCCAGCCAAAGGTTTTTGGGACGTTTACCAGCCAGTTGCACGAATTGCGCGATTGGCTGCTGGGAGAAGCTGTTCACTCCATAGCAATGGAAGCTACCGGGGTTTACTGGCTGCCGCTCTATGGTGTGCTCGAAGCGGCTGGCCTTGAGGTGGTGATGGTCAACGGTCGGCAAACACGCAACTTGCCCGGACGTAAGACCGACATGAAGGACTGTCAATGGGGTGCCACCCTGCATGCGCACGGTCTGCTGAAGGCAGGGTTCGTGCCTCCAGCGCATATTCGAAAGCTTCAGGATTACCAGCGCTTGCGTACAGATCACATCGCTTCTGCTGCCAGCCATGTGCAACATATGCAAAAGGCGTTTGAGCGCATGAATATCAAGCTGCACAACGTTATCAGCTCACTGATGGGAACCAGCGGCCTTGCCATAGTGCATGCCATCCTGGACGGAGAGCGTGATCCGGCAAAACTGCTGGAGTTGTGCCACTCGACGATTCGGCACAAAAAGGCGAAAGATGTCATCGAAGCACTTCGAGGTACCTGGGAGCCGGAGCACCTGTTTGCGCTCAGGCAAGCACTGCAGAGCTGGGAACACTATCAGCGCCAGATCGCCGAATGTGACCAGCAAATAGAGTTGCTCCTGCAAGGGATCACGTTTAATGACACGCAGGGTGGTGGCATTGGCGAAAAACCCAAAGCAAAGGAAGGCAAACGCCCCAGCGTCAATGCGCCTCAAATCTCCGGCCTTCACCGTATGCTCATTGATCTGTGTCAGGGCAAGGATCTGTCGATACTGCCCGCACACACCGACTACAGCGTCCTGCAGATCATCAGTGAGGTGGGAACTGACCTGAGCAAATGGCCCACAGAAAAGCATTTCACGGCTTGGTTGGGTTTGGCTCCCGGAACAAGCCAAAGCGGCAAGCGTAAGAGCAACGTCAAACGCAGTCGCAGCAAGGTCGGCAGGTATTTTTGCATCATGGCCCGATCACTGGCTCGTAGCAAAGATATGGCGTTGGGCGGTTTTTACCGTCGTTTGGCGGCACGACGTGGGGGGTTGATTGCCAATATTGCCTTGGCTCGCAAGCTTGCGGCATTGTTTTGGCGAGTCATGGTCAAAGGGACGGAGTTTGTCGAGGAAGGACTGGCCGCTTATGAAGCCAAGTGCCTCGAGGGCAAGAAAAGAAGCCTTCGCAGGTTAGCCAAAGAGCTTGGTCAAACCGTTTCGCCTATACCAGTAACAGTATAAAATAAATGAAATTACTATACTTGTTCATGGAAAGCCTCCCGTATCCCACAGTTTACCGCACACGGACCTTGAACATGTTCATTGAAAGATGCCTTCGCAGGTTAGCCAAAGAGCTTGGTCAAACCGTTTCATCTATACCTGTAAAAGTGTAAAAAAG